>ERZ773118.834-NODE-834-length-25595-cov-50.2841_pt1 | contig 25595 bp, 25 predicted proteins | sample MGYA00580562_ERZ773118 | MGnify/ENA primary metagenome ERZ773118 (study PRJEB29015, sample SAMEA2737878) | human gut metagenome | biome: human gut; feature: human-associated habitat; material: faeces | place: China | collected 2012 ... | reverse complement strand
CCATAGTAATGGTAATAACCAGTTAGTATCTGGTTAAGTTTTGCAATAATCTCTTGTAATCTGTATGTTCTCATCTTCACTAACAGAAGATTTACTTCTCTTCACTCTTTCTTTATGGGGTCTGACCCCAATGTGGTCCTTTGTGATTGGTAACGCTCATCAAACCATTTATTCTGTTCTTTTTTTAAATCGCCAATATCTGCATTAAGCCAAGGGGAATCTTGGTAATACTCTCTCATCTTTTCAGTGTATTTATCAACAGACATTATAAAATGCGCTGGTACCCCCCCCCATACTTCATTGCACGGTATCGATTTCGTTACTACCGACCCTGCAGCAACTATAGCATTTTCTCCTACGGTAATATTGGGCAAAATTATACTTTCTGCACCAATAAAACAATTATCTTTTAGAATAATACTTCCCACTTTTTCCACTTGTTTCATTTCCTTTAAGCCAGCATTACGATATGCATTCCAACAACTGGCATCATGATTTACAAATCGAACTCCTGTTGCAACTATAACATTATTTTCGATATAAATCCATCTAGGTTCTGCGCCAATTTTATCCGTACAAATATAGCTATTGCTTCCGATATGACCAAAGTAATGCCTTAAAATACTATTTCTTTTTTCATGATTACTATAGCCGATTATTTTCAAAAAAAACTTATCTATTATTATTCTCATTCTACCCATAGCCATTTTCTCCTAAATCAATTTTCTATATTTTCATAGGACAAACTTTCAGGCACTGATAACACCTCACGCACTTGTTTCCGTCTATCTGCGGATATTCAAATCCTTCTTCATCCTCAATCATAAATATCGCCTCTTTCGGACAAACAGCATAGCAAGCCGTACATCCACAGCATTCTTCTTTTCTTTTATATAGTACTGGAATTTCTTTTATCATTTTTTCCACCAAAGTTTAAAATATTGTATATCTTTCTAAATCTATTCTTCAATTTATTCTTTATACCATACCCAGCATACAACTTAGCAATATACTCAAACGGTCGATTTTGGAAGTCACTCCAGAACTGCTCTCTATTTTTTGGTTTCGGAAATGGGGCTTTAAGAGGCGGCTGCAAACTATCCTCCAGCTTTGTCTGCTTCCAAACCAGGCTCTCTTTTACTTTTTCAAAGGCTTTTTCACCAGCTTCATTATTTACCAGCACAAGCGAAACACCCTTGTTGTCATCAAACTCTGGAGCTGCTTTCTCAATACCCCAGTAGTCTGCAATTGTAATATCGCCCGGATGCATCACAGACTTATAAGGACATTCGTAGCAACTTGGTCTCAATACCATATGTCCGTAGAAAAGATTTTTGAAAACTCTGCTACTCGCAGAATCGCCATTTTCAAAGCATAGTGTTTCTACATGATCTCGCCATCCAAAATCTTTTTTGTTGCGAAAGTCTACATTTATAATTTTAGAATGATGTTTTCGCTCTTGCCAATGCAAATATTCATCCCATACCCTTTGACTTGGCACTCCATGACAAACTATGTCCACACAGAGCAAATTATCATACTCTTTCTCAAGGTATCTTTTCAGTCCGGCCACCTGACAGGAAGTGCCAGAGAAAAGTACGCTTCTCTGTGCATCAAGATCTGCCTTCACCCTTTTGAATGCATCACCCAGTTTACTCTGAATATATTTTGAACCTCGCATTCGATCACGGTCTTCCGCATTATCAGCACGAATATGTACGGCATCAAAATCATCTGTCAAACCACATCCGTAAACCACACCGTCGTTGGATAATACTTGATCAGATAAAGCTGTAAAAATACCACCAGATCTGGAGGCCGCTCTTGTTGCTTCGTCTTTATGTTTTACTGCATATACTTTAGGCTGCTTCCAGTTCATTATGCTGCTCTCCTTTCGGAGTAATCAGCATAACATGTACTACTTTCTGTATACCCCCCCCATTATTTTGAGGAGTTTATTCTTTATTTTTGTTTTCATTGAAACTGTTCCATATTTCTTCATAACGAAACCAATTCCTTTCCTTTGATAATCATTCCAAAATTCTTCTCTTTGCTCAGACTTCTTGGTCGGCGCTTCAAGGTTCGCCTGCCAGCATTGTGTTGTATTACTCAATCTACAATCTAAGTCACCCTGAATCTTTTCAAACAGCTCTTCTCCTCGATTTGTGTGAATCAAGAATAACGAGTTGCCGTTAGGGTTATAGAAGTCTGGAATCCTCTCCTCAATATGCCAGAAATCGCCAATGGTCATATCTGTTTTTCTTTCTGTGGTCGCGTACGGACATTCATAGCAAGATGGCCGCAACGCACACCGATTATAAAACACCTTAACATAATCTTTAATTGGCTTCTCTGTTCCATTGACTTTCACATAAGCCGTTGGGGATTTCCAACCATTGCGCTTATCTTTGAATGTGAGATAAGTTATATTACCACCTTTCTTCTGAATCGACTCTGCATATTCTCTCCACAGCTTTGGGCTTGGTGAGCCATGACAGATAATATCTACGATGTACACTCGGTCACGGATTCCTTTTATTTCGCTAAACTTCCGAAATCCATCAGACTGGCATCCCATGCCAACAAAGAGCAACTCTTTTTCTGGATTCTCCATCAGCCAGTGATACGCTTTCCTATAAATATCACCAGGCTTGCTCTGCATATATTTTGAACCTTTTGCTCTTTCACGCTGCTCTTCGTCAAAAATCATTTTGAACTCTGCAGTATGATTCTCGTAATTATAAATTGCTGCCACCACAGCGTTGCCATTTTTCAGGAAGAAGTCAGAAAGCGCAGTAAACGCACCACCAGAAGAACTACTCATCAAGGCAGATTTGTCTTTTAACCTTCCTGCATATACTATTGTACCTATCAAATCTACCATAAGCTGTTTCTCCCACGTATTACTTGCTCTTCGTTACGATTTTGACCTTCTGTATAATAATAAGGAATACAAGTGTTGCACAATAAACCACAATCGGTGCAACATATCTGTAAATCGATTTTATGCCAAGTTTACCCACTACCATTGAGAAAGCCGTAATAAAGATCGGATGAATAATATAAAGCCATGTGGAATATTTTCTTCCAATCACAGCCAATTCCTTATTATGCCAATTACTCTTGAGAGTGTAGACAAATAGACAGATTGCCAAGAAAATCGTACTGAGATAATGATCTCTTGTTGCGTTCAACCCAGCATTCACCAAAGCAAATCTTTCTGCAAGACTTGTTATCGTAAAAACTACAATCAGCACTTGAAGCATTTTTCTATTCCATTTTTCAGAGCACCGTTTTTCTCTGATGAGGTTTCCAATACAAAAAAACGGTATTCCGACACAAAGGAAATTCCTGACCAATATATAAGGAAACTCACGATAAAAAATAAGCAGAGAATACTTTCCAAACGTCAAATCTGCGATAAGCAAAATCGGAATCAGATAGTACAATATCTTTCGACAGTTGAACTTGTCCATCAGCAAAACAATTACCAGCACATAAAGGATTGCTCCTAAATACCACAGGTGTCCTGCCAACGGTGATTCATTCAAAACCAGGAACTTCAGTATGCTCTTTCCAGTAAAGATTGACTGCATATAAGATGTTATGCTTTCTCTTCTGAGAATACCAAGCGTAATATTCCAAATAAAGAAAATCATATTTGCCTCTATAACCAAGCAGAGTATTTTCCTGATCTGTCGATTTTCCTTATGCTGTGCAACAGTATCTGAATAAAAGTATCCTGTAATCATAAAGAAAACTGGAACCGCTACTCTAGTCAGTGCTGTAAAATATGCCCCGACTTTTCCCGGAAATGGAACATGAATACAAACAATTAAGAAAGCGCATATTGCTTTCAGAATGTCAATATTATCTGCTCTGCTCTGCTCTGCTCTGCTCTGCTCTGCTCTGCTCTGCTCTGCTCTGCTCTGCTCTGCTCTGCTCTGCTCAAGATTATCTTCCTTCCTCACTAAAAGTCAAGCTTATTTCTTTCCAAACGCCTTTGTAATAAACATATCTAATGATGATTTCAAAAAACCCCAGTTTAGATAAATAGAACATCCCGCAATAAAAATCAAAGATAAACATTTTAACAATAAGCTTCCATAGTAATAAGCAAAAATTGCAATCCCAGCCAAAATAGCAATTATCACAATATTCTTTTTTCTCAATGTAATATCAATGTATCTTTTTACATGAAAGTATCTATAAATTGCCATTGTTGCATATGCAAGCAATGTCGATACTGATGCGGCATACAACCCTATGAACCCAACTAATATCACATTGGTTGATATATTAATGACCGCAGCATAAAATGATGTTTTAGCAATATCTACAGATTTTTTCATAGCAACATATATTACACTGAACAATCCAACAATCACCTGAAATAATACTGCAATCATTAGAATAGGAATTTGATTATATGCAGCATTATACTGTTCATTAACCATCATCGGAAATACAATAGGCATTACAGCAATTATTCCAATGCAAGCACAGCCAAACAGTAAAAACATAGAGTTGATTGTTTCGGTCATAAATTCATCTCGATCTTCATCCGAAACATGTACTGTAACCGATTCGGTCCATGACAGATTAAATATGTTATATACTGTGATATAAAGCGATGAGAACTTATTTGCAATAGAATACACACCATTTGCCGCCAATCCCAATATATGAGATACAATCAACCTATCAGAAATCGAAATTGTCCACCAAGATAATTGATTAGGAATGAGAGGCAAGCTATATTTTGACACATCCTTAAAAGTATTAGATGAAAAGCTTCTAATAGAAAAATATCTCCATACTTTTTGGGATATGGACAAATACAAAACTGTAACAATTTTTCCTGCAACAGTTGCAATAAACATTCCCCATACTCCCATCTTTAATGCGAAAATAAGAAGAACATTCAGCACTATTGTACTAGTGGCAGATATAAAGCTTGCAATTGCATAGTCTCCATTTTTCCCTAATCCACGTGGAAATTGTAATAAAGTATTCAAAAAAATATTCACCACAACATCAATAGCCAAATAAATCTTATACGGAGAAGATATAAATCTTCCAAATAAAAGATTAAATAAAATATAAATAATCGACTGCAATCCATTCGCTATGATAATCGTTGAAAATAATTTCTTTTGTTCTTCCTTGTTATCTCGACAGTCCATCATAAATCTAAAAAGACCATTTTCAAATTGCCAATTAAATAGAGGAACCAAAATCGAGATATAAGTATTCATAAGATCAAATATGCCATAATCTTCCGGCGATAAAAGAGCCGTGTAAAGTGGCAGAAGCAGAAAGCTAACAAATTGTGTGCATATTTTTCCAACCGTAAGAATAATTGTATTTTTTGCCAATTCTTTTTGTTTATTCATTATAATGACCCACCATAAATATAATTATGATTATAAAACCATAGAATTCTGTTGCCTCCCATATAGTAGAAACAATAACTCAATTAAGATTCAATTTGTTTTCAACAAATTTTCTAACAAATATTTCTTTGATTCATTTACTCTGTCATTGATTATATCCGCATGAAATTCGTTTGTATCTATTAATTCATCTGGGTCAAGTGTATTAGCACCTGATAACATTTGGATAAGTGAGCTAATTCTATCATTACCTTTAGATATTGCACTCGTTATCACTTTTTTTCTAAAAATAACTGAAAAAGCAGTAGCATGAAATGAGTTTGTAACAATACAATCAGCATGGTCAATCAACCAAAGAAATTCCTGTGGACCCACATCATACAGTTGTCTTCCGCACTTTTGTTTCCATGCCATTGGATGAATACTAATAATTTCGATGTTTTTTTTATCAGCATACTCTCTACACTGCTCAACCAACTTAGAATCATCCCGAAGCATCACCAAACAACAGTATCTTTTTCTAATACTTTTAGGTTTTCGCTCCAACTTTTTCCAATCATCCGGACTTAGTAGAAACACAGGATCAACAACAATGGAAACATCCTTTTCAATTATCGATATTAATTTATTCTTTGCTTCAGCTTCTCGAACAGAAATTGAATCAAATCCCTTTAAAAGATTTACACATTTCACTGGAAGAGATTTAATAAGCTCACTGCTTCCAAAACTTGCAGCATATGAAATGCTATTCTCACACTTTATATTTTCGAGAAAATATGCTAAATCGTTATTAGTTAATTGTATGTTCCATACCTGATCACTTCCAACCAAAATACTTTTATACTTTCCTGAGATTCTTTTTTGTTCGGAAAAAGGACGTGTTATATTATATTCCATATAATTTTCTGCGAACTTTTTCATAAGGAAATACTGTCTTGCGCGTAAAAAGCAGCGTTTTCCCTTTCTCAGAAAGTCAACTCCCCCATAAATTCTACTTGGAAAGAAAGCATACATCTCTTTGGCTTGTATACTTGCATAATTAATTATTTCAGCCTCAATATTATTACTATTCAGGAATGTTTTTAAAGCATACGCCTGAAGAAGCGCTCCGTAATTATGTGCATATTGAAATGTTAATATCCCACAATCTATCATTTATTAACTAGCTCCTCTATATTTTCGTATAAATTCATAGAGCATTTTGATTTAGTAAATCCAGTTGCAAACTTATATGCTTTCTTCTGCATTTCTTTTAAGCAGTTATAGTTATCCTGAATGTATGAAACAACTCGCTCTAATTCTTTTCCATCTCGATCTACCAAAAATCCATTCACTTTATTCTCAATCAACTCAACGGAACCACCAGTTTTCGATGCTATCATTATCATTCCACTCAGCATCCCTTCAATGGTAACCCTTCCAAAAGCCTCCATATCTGATAAAACTATTCCGACATGCATTTTCGTTCTCAAGAGATTCATGTTCTTAACCAATCCAAGGAATTTTACTTGATTTGAAATATCTATATCAGTGATTAAACTTTTCATTTTGTTGACATAATCAGTATCACTTGGATTTCCCGCAATATAAACTGTTACATTTTTATTTCGTTTAATAAATTCAGCCAGACGCGTCAATACCACTAATTGTCCCTTTCCTGGAGTTAAATTACCAGCTAATAATATATTAAAACTATCCTTTATTTCTGGTTTTTCGTCGTTTTCTGTCCAATTTATATAATCCTTTGATACATCATCATAGATAACTCGAATGCCTCTTTCATCGATGTTCGCTTTATATTTATCTTTCAAGGACTGCGAAATACAAATTATCCTATCAAATTTATTTGCAATTTTATAGAAATTATTTCTGCCAATCCAAACACCTATTTTGTGATCTTCTTCTCCAAACTCTCTAAAGTGTGCTATAATTGGAACATGCAATTTCCTTGCTGCCCAATATCCCGCAAGAATAAAACTTGTATTACTGTATATGACATTAATGTTACAATTTTTTAATTCTTGAGAAGTCTTAATATCAACCCACAATCTACTACCAATCAGTCTAACAATTCTCTTCGGTAGTTTCTTTAGGAAGTCTGCTCTCGTTTCATTCAATTCATACCGGATCTGATAATAGTGTGAACAAACAATTTTCACCTTTCGTTTTCTCAAATAATCAATTGCGCTACCTCTATCACTCGGGAAAACAGCCACAACTGTAATATTGTTCTGTCCAATGTAGTCGTCTATAATATCTAGTAAACTTCTACTTCCTCCACTATAAAAATCAGTATCATGGAAGAAGAACGCACATCTGATTCTTTCCATTAAACTTCCTCACTTATATACGCAGCCCTACTGCATTCACGAAGCCCTATCATTACTGCAACAAAATAAACCAATCTTAAGTTTATATCGTAAAATGGATTTCCAACCATTGAATATATCATAAAAACGATTTGTACAAGAATCGAAAATTTCATTGAATTTGTCCTTAGACCATTTCTCCACATCCTCAAAATATAAACAAATGTCATAACAATTGCACTAATCAATAGCAATCCACCAATAATGCCTTGTTCTGCCAATGACTGCAAAATCAAGTTGTGCGTATATGTGTTTTCTAGCGAAGAATTTAACGTAGAAAAATTCAAAAATGTATTAATTCCTGTTCCAAAAATTGGATTCTTAGTAAATAAAAGAATCGCATATCCGTATAGTGCAAATCTAGTATTTACCGATTTGTTTGATGCACTTCCGTCTAACAAGCGAAGGCTACTAGAATTTTTCAAAACAAAATTATAAACAGCAAACCCAATTGCAACAATTGCGACAAAATACAACAGAACTTTCGATCCTGTTATCTTTTTTTCTGCTACCGATCTCAAATATAACTGATAACATATCCACACTATTACTATTAAAAGTAGAAGCGTTCTACTGCCAGTCAGCAATATTGCAATAAGATCAATTCCAACTACTATATAAAAAAGAAGATTCTTTTTCATATAAGCAAGCGCTGCACATATCCCATAAATTATAAGACATGCCGATGGACCTGAATAAACTCCAAATCCGACATAACGGTTAAATGAACCCTTTAAAGAACTAATTTCGATATATAAATCAATCGAAAACAAATTCATCGCAACATTTCTGAATGATTCATAATCTATAAATTCCCAAATAACACTTGAACTCAAGCAAATTGCAAGAATTGCAACCAATTTTCCAGATATTTTGGGGCTTCCATCTGCCTTTGAAAAAAAAAGTACAACTACAATCATTGCAATTAACAATTTTGCAAAAGATAAGGATTTTGTAATATCGCTAGATGAAAAAACATTTATAAATACTGAAAGAGCATATGCAACCCAAATAAATTGTATCCTGTCAAGTTTCAGCAGATTACAGTTTTTGTAATTCAAGCAAAAAGAAATTGCACTCACAAGAATCAAATATGACACCGTAATAAACGATAATGCATCTATCCATAAAAAATAAGCCCCTATACACAAACTGCAATCTAATATCGTTTGGCTATACATTTTTAGTTTATTAACTGATATCTTCATTTTCTGACTCTCCGCTGTCCTCAAATGCACTTTTAACCGCTTCCAAATAGCCATAGCCATTTTTTTCATCCGGCTCCAAATGGGCACCTTCTGCCCATTCATTCCACGCATTAATAAAGATGAATTGTGAATTATACTTATTTAGATTGGTTATTTTCTTCTGAAGGTAATTCTTAAACTTTTCAGGAGTTGCTTTCCAAAATACAATTGCATTATTTCCACGCCTTGGAGTATTATCCCATGAGGTAAATACACCAGGAGCGGAAATCGGTAATTCTGGCTTTCTATTAATAATGTAACTCCATACTTCATCATAACTATATATAGTTGGCATGTTGCGTATTTTTTTAATCACTCGTTTAATTAGTGGTTGTTTTCCTCGATTTGGCATCTTTCTAACAGTATAAAATGGCTCAAATTCAATAGCCATATCAAACGAATTCATTTCTGAAACATGATCAAATGCCGAATCATGCTGAAAAGCCCAATATATTCCAGAAAAACCTTGAGACTTAGCCAGTTTATTCCAGTAGGCACGGAATTCATCTACATTTTTAATCAAATGAGGCTTATATAAAATAAATAATGGCTTATTATCAACCTTGATATATCTCTCATCCTTAAAGAATGGGAGTAAATAATCAAAATGCTTCTTCCATGCATCTTCATTTTCATTATAATTCTGCTTTATCAAGATTTGTTTTTCCTGACCGTCCCAAGTTCTTGCCCAACTTTCATTTGCCCAGCAAAAACAAAACTCAAGTTTAATTCTCTTATTACTAAGCATTTGCTCTGCCGGTTTTTCAAGCAACAGTTTTCCTTCAAACCAATAATGATAGTAGCAAAATCCATCAATACCATACTTTAATGCTAAATTCGCCTGCTGCTCCTGAACCGATCTTTCAAGCAAACAATAATAATTCTTTCCCAATGGTACTTCTGGCTGACTGTGATCTTTAAATTGTGGTTTTGATTTTTTTACATTATCCCACTCTGTAAAACCTTCTCCCCACCAAGAATCATTTTCCGGGATACTATGATACTGTGGTAAATAAAACGCAATTTTTTTCATATTCAGTTACTCCTCATTATCGAATCTTTTAATCCAGCTATCGAATGAATATTTTTGACATAGTTCGGCATGCTGCCCATCATCATATTTTCCCATAATAAAAGCAGGCAAATCTTTCCATGAATCAACACCAATTATATATATATTGTTCCGATTATATATATCATAATCCGCAATTTTCTTCATGTTTGTGATTAACTTCTTTTTATAAAAAAGGGCTTCAAGAGGCCTTAGCGTTAATCCTGATTGCCAGTCAGCAACCAAATCGACCACTACCTTTGAATTATAAATATATCCTAGGACATCCTTATAACTCAACGCTTGTTTATATTCAATACCTGCATCATTAGTTGAATTATGATATTTTACAAGATTAAAATAATAACTGATACCATTTTCTTGAAAAACGTCTTTTAGCTTTTTCAAATAACGAGCTCTATCTTTGTCTGCCCCTACATAAAAAACATCATATAATTGATCTATTGTTTGTCTTCGTTTTAAATTATCTTCTATGAAGAACTGAGTGTTAAACCTCATTCCATATTTTTTACAATCCATTGGATCGAACGACCAAACTTCAATTTCCTTACCAACGGTTTCAACCGAAATAGATTCAGTAACAGAATTCCAATACCAAACGATAACTCGCTTGTTTGGATAGCTATTTTTCAAAAAAGACGATATGTAAGAAGCATTTCCTGTATCGAAGATAATTATTGTATCTGCCTGTTCTACATCTTTTATCCAGTGTTTAAATATATATCTTATTCCACACCTAAAATTGTATCTCAATACTAGCTTTCTTATAATCCTATTTACTATAGAATTGCTGTTATAAAGTACTCTGATCACGCATGATTCCATTTCATGTGGAAAATAGTCGTTATCCGTCTGATTAATTAGTACAAGTGGTTTCATATCTTTCCTCATTATACATACTAGTAGCTACATTTTAATGAAAAAGATCCACGGTTTTAATTATGCTTAATTGTCTTGTCATCTGCATTCTATTTAGTTTTGCACATAACTCTTTAAAATCATCATAATCCCATGTAAATAAATCTGAATAAAATTTCTCTTCCTGTTTTAATATACTATGAAACATCAGAATACATATTTGATCCTTTTCAAGGCTATTTGCTGCTAGAGAATCCAGTAAATCCTCAATTTCTTTTAATTTATTATCTCTAATTACCGGGAAGCTATGTAAAAGGAACTTTCCTTCATATTCAATCGAATCAATATTAACCCATTTGTATAGCTTTGAAGAATGAATAATTCTATTAAACCGTCTTAACCAAATTTTTGTCTTATTCATTTTTGTGTAATCGTTGCTAATCCTTAAATAATAAATGTCGTTCTCTAAAAATTCACTATGTGCAGTTTGAATTTCTGAAAGATCAAATTCAGAATGAGGACTTGCAACTCCGTTAATATATACCCCAGGTAATAGTTCTCTAAGCTTCTGAACGCCATACAACAAATTATTAATATCATTATTATGTTTATAGCCATGCCCGGCTATTTCAAATAAATGGCATCTTGCTATATCCTCTAATTCGCGCAACGTCATCGGATCATGCGGTCCCGGCTTATCTTTTTCATCAATATCCTGAAGAATATATCCTGTTGTAATGTTAAACGTCGCCGGTATATTTAAAGGCTTTAATATTTCTTCTGCCGCTCTAAAATTATCTCTTCTTCCATCATCAAATGAAAGCACTATTTTTAGCATACTTCCTCCTATTTATAAATGTGTTTTCTGCCACTTTCTCAAGAATCCTAATAGATAAATTAACAAATACATTCTATTTTGGATCAAACCAACTACCACTTTTCTGCTTTTTGAAATTCCATTCATATTTGCTGTTTCTAGCGCTTCTTTAACTATTTCATTTTGCAAGTACATTTCGCATTTACTTTTTTTTGTTTTATAGGAATCAGGATTTGATGGATTCATATATCCACTTATTACAGTAGTCACAATAGCATATATCAATCGGTTTTTATAGATTTCCATCAATTCATCGCAATTCGACATTTTGACTATTTTACTTTTGATTTCATCAAAACAATCTATTACTAATTTGATATTGTCTTCATTATATGAGGCAGATATTGATGAATCATTATACCGATAGTGATAAAAATATTCTTTAACAAAAAAAGCACTCTCTATTTTGTCAAATAAATCAATATTAAAAACTATTCCCTCAGCACCTTGTTTCAATCTTTCGTTATGAAAAATTTGATTATTAATTATTACACTTCTTTTAATAAGTTTAGTTGTTGCCGTTGCAATATTGCTATTATAGTTTAATACCTGTGTCTGAAGCCATTTAATTTCCGCACCCTCATATTTATGTCTTTCCATTAAACAGTAATCATATTTTACTGATTTATCAGAATAGTCTTTTGACATACCGAACATTATCAAATCAACATTGTAACTTGCTGCATTTTGGTATAATATCTCACATGTGTTGGGTTCGATCCAATCATCACCATCAACAAACATAATATAATGTCCATTTGCAGCTAAGACTCCAGCATTTCTCGATGACGAAAGTCCTCCATTAGGTTTATGAATTGTTCTCACACTATCAAATTCGCGTGCATATTCATCACAAATAGCGCCACATTTATCCGGCGATCCGTCGTCAATCAAAAGTATTTCTATATTTTTCAGTGTTTGATTAACAACACTATCTATACATTTTCTCAGATACTGTTCTGGTACTTTATAAATCGGAATGATTATACTTATAATAGGTTCTTCCATTTTTTACCTCTCACGTAATGATGCATTGCTTAAACTACAAACAAAAATCATCTTTTCTGGCACAACATATTTGTGCTATTTTTTACAATTTTAGAGATTTAATATTTATGCGTTAGTCTGACATATAGTTTTTTTGCTATGCTATAAATACCCAATTTATAACAGGTCAACCTGATGCAGTGTTCCGCTTTAACCTTAAAGGTCTCCGGGAAATACTTATTAAACAGTTCCTCTCCGCTCATTCTATTTGCATCTTTGAAGAATGACTCACGCTTTTCATTCGGTGCAACAGATTCTTTCATTTCTTTTACACCAGCTACAGCTGCTTCTGGTGCAATTTCAACATAAGAGAAGTCATCCTTAATTGCATTAAAGATTTCTCTTCCTTTTTTTGTATGCACCAAAACTCTCGTAGCCCCTTTGTCATTATCCAGTTCTTTTGAGAACCTACCCACATTAAAGCAATCCCATATTGTAAAATCACTAACACGATACTGCTTTCGGAAATGACATGAATGGCACGATGGTCGGTCGCAAATATTAGAGAAAAATGCTCTTAACCACGGATCAGATTCAACGCCCTGATGGTAATTACCATGGTTTCTGTCTGTTATGACATTTATCGTTGAATATTTATATCCATAATGCTTATCGCGGAAACGAACTGTCTTTATATTGCCTGAGAGCACTTTCTTCTGATATTCCACATATTTACGAAATATCAAAGGAGAAGGTACAGCTCTGCAGGCCACATCAACAGTGATCAGATTGTCGTAATCTTTCTTTAAGAAATTTTTCAGTCCCTCTATCTGACACGGCGTTCCACTAAAGCATACGAATCTGCCTTGCTCTAAGAAAGACTTAATCTGTCGGTGAGTACCCTCCCCCACAGAACTTTGGACATATTTACTATTACGGAATCGATATAAGTCATTTTCCTTTTCAACTGCAACATGGTGAGCTATTAAGTCTGTGCTTAATTCCACACCAAACACAACACCATTATTGCGCAAAACATATTTAGCAATTGCCGTAAACGCTCCGCCAGCCGTACTTTCTCTTAAAACTCTCTGATCTTTATTCTGTACGATATATGCAGCTTGTTCAAAAAGTTTTTCCTTTGCGGTATGAATGATTGGGCATACTCTTTCACAGGCACCACAATCAATGCAGTTTTCTTTGTCAACCGTCGGATAAAGAAATCCTTCATTATCTTCCTTCATAACAATTGCATCTTTCGGGCAAATTGCTACGCAGGCAGTACAGCCGCAACAACTTTGCTTATTATTAACTTCAATCACAAATCTGTACTCCCTTCATCTTTTAATGCAGTCAAAAGATACTCATACGACATCTGCCGGATTCCTTCTAACTTTTTATGAACGCTTTCAAAATCCGTCTCTATCTTTAGACAATCAGCTATATTCTCTTCGCCTGTCAGTAATCTTCCCGTGATTCCTGCCATGTTAAAAAGTGTGTCTAACCGACTGTTTGTTGACTGTTTCGTATTTCTGTTATAACGACGGAATGTAAAAAATTGCCGCTTATAAAGAATTGAAAATACAGAGCAGTGGAATGAATCCGTGCAAACATACTCTGCATTCCGAATCAGATTCAGAAAATCTGCTGGGTCAATATTATAAGGCGTATCATCGGCATAGCCTTCATCGCTCTTTACAAATTCATCTAAGTGTGCCAATGCTATAATCTTGCAGCCTGTAGCTTCCTTTAAGCGTTTTGCAAATTCTCTATGAGGCGGATTATTTCCCAAGAAATAGCAGAGGATATATTTGCCTTCGACTATAGGCTCTTTCTTTTGGATTGCCATCCATTCATCACCCGTAAACAGCAATGTCGGATCACAAACTACTGGAACATTGCGGTTCACAATTTCTTTCACCAGTTTTTGACCCGATTCTTCCCTTACACCAATGTGCTTTATTTTCTTTAAAAATATTTCCGCCTTTTTTGCAGAATCTTTCGGCAAACTTGACTGGCCAAAACTCGTTGCATAGGCAATCGAATTTACTGTCTTTGGCACAAAGTTGAGTGTATAATAATCTGCTGCAATATTTCCAGGAAGCCATAACTGATCACTTCCTACAAGTACACTCGAATAATTATCCTTACATTTCTTTCCAAGTTCTGCCTTTGACTCATATTGGGGAGAGAGCCTAAACTGTTTACGGCTAAATGCATCGAATCTTTCTGCACGAATTTTAGACAATTCTGCGTATTGATTTTTAGAAAATTTCTTAATCAATACATTCTTTGCCATACCAAGTTTAGACAGAAAAATATCTGAAGTTAAACTTGCCTTAGCAAAATACAGCAATTTCGCCTTTTTAATTTCTCCGTTAAAACCAGAAATATCTATGGTTTCATTTTCATATCCCAGCTTATCTAACGCCATCTGCGTGGCATATGCCTGAAGCATACTTCCATAGTTATGTTGGAAATAACATGACACAATTGCTGTTTTTTTCATTCCTCTACTCTCCAAGTCTTTATCTATTCATTGCCATTTCATATTTTTCACTATACTGTTCAGCCATCACTTTTGTGTTATACATCTGTAGGATATCCTGATATGCTCGCTCTGTCAGTTTTCCATTTTCACCCTGGCATTCTTCAATAGCTTTTACGAAGTCTTCCACTTTCGTACACACAAAGCCATTCTCACCATTATGGATAACATCCCGATTACCAATTACGTTACTTACCACACATACTTTCTTCATATACATGGATTCAAGTAGAGAAATTGGAAGTCCTTCCCATCTGCTTGGTAAAAGAAAAACATCTGCATTAACTGCATATCTAATTGCAGTGCTTCGGTCAGCCCATCCTGTGATTTCGATATTCTCGCTTGTAAGTTGGTCTCGAAGTTCACCATCACCAATCCAGACAAATTTCACATCTGGAAGTGATTCGGCTATCTCATTAAACAGTGTGGGATTTTTCTGATAGCAGATTCTTCCCAGTGTGTAAACTGTGAATGAGTGCTCTACTTTTTTCGTCTTATCAATAATCTCCTGAAGTTCTGCCATGTTGATGCCATTGTTCACATAAGTAGCACGCCTAGTAAGTTTCAAAGATTCTTGATGCTCACCCACGCTGCAACTGATGGTCGTACAATTTCGCTTTGCACACACCGATTCAATCACCTTAAACATTCTACGCTTCATCGGCTTATAATTTTCCATCAGAAAACTATAACCGTGCGGGGTATAGAACATTGGGATTTTTCCATTGAACGCAACCCGACCAATTGCACCAGCTTTACTACTATGTAGATGGATTACATCAGGCTTGATTTTTGCCGCTATTTTTTTAACTTCAAATAATGCGGCGATATCTTTCGCCGGATCAATTGCCCGTCCAAAGTTTTTGACTTCAATCAAATGAATTCGCTTGTCAAAGTAATCCTTATAATTTTCCGGCGTTTGCTTTCGCACCGCGTAAGCAATGTACATATCATAGGAATTGACCAGCTCATTTGCCAAATCAACTATGTAAGCAAAAACGCCTCCGCCCATAGCTTCGACTATGTACAGTATTTTCTTTTTCTCCGCCATAGGTTTCTTCCTCCACTGGTCCCTTAAATTTTTATCTATCTACACATAACACTAAAATCCGCTCCACTTTATGCTCCCTTACATTCCATGTGCGGCCTTTATCAGATTTTCTTCATACCGACCCTTCCCTCTTCAAGACCGTCATCACCGTCTTAAACAGTATCTTAATATCCAATCCAAAGTTCCAGTTACTGATATATTCTGTATCCAGTCGCACGACTTCTTCAAAATCTGTAATATCACTTCGGCCGCTTACTTGCCACATGCCGGTAATCCCAGGTTTAATAGCGATTCTGGCTCTGTGGTGTAATTCGTATTGACGAAGTTCTTCCTGCAGGATAGGTCTTGTTCCTACAAGACTCATACTTCCATTTAGCACATTCCAGAACTGTGGAAATTCATCAAGAGATGTTTTCCGTATAAATTCGCCAATCCCGGTTTTTCTGGTTCCGTCCGGCAGGATTTTGTTTCCAATCACACGAGGGTCGAAGTCAAGTTTGAACATACGTCCGTCACTCATTTTATTCTGTGCCATCAGTTCCGTTTTTCTTTCTTCCGCATCCATATACATGCTTCGGAATTTGTACATCTTAAATGGTTTTCCGTTTTGTCCGATGCGAATCTGCGAGAAGAAAATCGGCCCAGGGGAACTGATATAAATGGCCGGTGCTATAAAAATAAAAATAATCCCCGTCAGAAAGCAACCCACCAGACCGCCCAGAATATCCAATGTTCTTTTGGCTAATGCCTGCCAGTCTGTGGCATAATTCATAGTAGTTGTCAGAACTGTATATCCACCGATTGTTTCTACAAATTGTTTCTGACCGTTGTTACTTTTAACCTTTGCCAGATTTACGTGAACCGGCATTCCCATTTCCAGCAGTTCTTCTATCAATTCTTCCGGATAGGGATACATTTCATCTACGTTTACAAATACTTCATCTACCCACTGCTGGCAAATGTAGAAGGCTGCATTTCTCAAATCTGCTACCACCGGAATTCCTGCAATCTTTTTTCCAGTCATATCTTTATCAATAATCACCAGACCATTGATGTTGTAACGGTTGTAATTGTGTTCTTTTACATTTCGGATTACTTCCAAAGCAAGATTGTAGTTGGTTACAATATAGAGGGAATACTCTCCACATTCTGCCATTTTATGGACCAGATATTTTTTCCATATGATTCTTGTACCATAAGACAGAATTACATAGAAAATTCCCATAAGATAAAGAACGATTCTTGAGAAAATATGACCATCACTGACAGTAAACAGATACAGACCGCTTGCCAGTTCGATCAGGATTATCTGCCGGATAACAGAACTCAGTTCCTGATAATATCCCCTTCTCAGAACTCCTTTATAAGATTCAAACATAATAATCAGAAATAAATCTGCCAATATGACGAAGATCATCACGTTATGATAGATTCCCAGTTTAAACAGATTCCAGACAGAACCGTTTCGAATCAGAATTGCCAGTATTAAAGACAGAAATAAACATACAAGATCTATTAATATAAAATCCTTATGTTTATACCAGCCCCTTGTTCTTTTTCTGTACATACGCTTTCTTTAGTTTCTCCTTCTTTTTCTTTTTTACCTTAAAAAAGCATATTTACAGAATCTCCTCTGCAAATATGCCATCGGCTTTCATTATTCTTTTTTTATAATTTCCAGTCCTACTTTCATTTCTACTGTTCTTCCGAACATTTCTATTTCCAGATGTGCGATTCTTTTGTGCCGGTCTATCCTGCGAATACTGCCTTCCATTCCTGTCAGGGGTCCTGAGACAATCTGAACTCTGTCATTTTCGATAATTCCACATGACATCTCTACAAGTTGTTTGTCTGTGCCCATTTTCATAAGCAGATCAACTTCTTCCGAAATCAGAGGGACAATCTCATTTCCGGTTCCGATTATTTTAGTCAGTCCGATTACTTTTTTCAGTTCGTTTACGAGCTGTTCCAGATTTTCAGCAATTAAAAAGACATACCCGGGAAAGAGGATTCTTTCCTGAATATGCCATTCGCCCTGAAATCGTTTCTTCTGTTGGTAATATGGAATAAAGCAGCGTTCTAAGATATCACTGTTTATTAACCGCTGGCACTGACAGCGGATGTTCTCTTCGGTGCCTGTGCGCACCTGCATCACATACCACATTGGATATCTTGCCTCCGTATTTTGGGTATGCTTCGCCATTCTGCCTTTATTGCAAGGCAGACTCTTACTTCAAGATATGTATTATCCATATCTTCAAACGCGGCAAAGCGACGATTTAAAGACAAAAGATTTACGTCGAGTCTTATTATAACTATATTGAAAAAAAAATGCAATATTTTTCTACAAAAAAACAGCCGCCATCTCTGGCGACTGCGTTTTGATTTTGAGATTACTCAATTAGATTAATTGTTATTCAGCATCTGCAACTACTGAGAAAAGAGCACCATCATCTAATGCAACTTCCATAGTTTTATTCTCTTTGTCAACGCTGGTTGGATCAACGATATCCCATTTTTTTGCATCTTCTTTGCTGTATACTACGACCTGATAACCGTCTCCGTTATCTGTCATGCCCGGAACAGAAAGATCAACATCATATTTACCATCAGCATTCTTCTCTGCTTTATCGCTGTCAATTACTTTGAATTCATCAAAACCTGTAACAAATTCTTTTCCTTCAAGTTTTTCAACGAGTTCTTCAAGAGCAGCTTTCACTGTCTCGTCTGTTGTCTCATCAGCAAGAGTTTTCAGAACATCTTTGAATTCTTCTACTTCCATTTTACCTTCATTAACTTTTGCAAAAGCATCAGCTACTTCCGGCAGTTCTGTCTGCAGTTCTTTAAAGCTTTCTGACTCTTCAAGTTTCTGAACGATTTCATAAATTGCAGACTGCTCATCAGATACTGTAATTGCGTTTGTGCGACTTCCTGCTGCACTGACACCTACAGTAGCACATCCTACTCCAAGAGCAGTTGCTAAAGCAAGTGTCATAAATCTCTTTGCGATTTTCATAATGCACCTCTCCTTTTGGATTATTTTTTATATAGATAACCTTACAGAATATCTGCAGGGACTATCTCTGAATAAAATAACAGTGATAAACGGTTATTCCAGATCAGTCATACCAGGACTGTTCTGATTAGATTTTCTCATAAAACATGGAAATAATCAAGTCTGACAATGCATCTTCATCCACATGATACTCGTCAAAGTTCTTTCCCTGTGTCCCTTCCCCGGGTACAGTCTCTGTGTCAGTGATTCCATTCTGTGATGCTGCCAGTAATTTTGCAAATATATCGTTTCCCATGTTTGTAACCGTATAACTCTGAACACTGTCGTAAAGATCTGTCACAAATCCGGCATCCTTTGCTGCTTTCTCCTGAGCTTTCTGAACCAGTGCCTGCAGAAAGGTTTTCTGTCTTTCCTGACGGACAAGAGCACTCTGAGTCTTTCCGGTATCACGATATCGTACAAACTGTTCTGCATTTTCTCCTGTAATATTTACAACAGCACCTTTTTTATATTCCGGATTCACATCCGCAAGACTATCGTCAGGAATTGTAATCTGCACTCCTCCTACGAAGTCCGTAATCACTGCAATACCATCCATATTCATGGAACAATATCCCTGAATCGGAAGACCATCCAGCATATTGGATACTGCTGTTTTCATCAGTTCACAGCTTTTCTGTTTTCCATCACCAAATGCATACTGTATATTAATATGATCTGTTGACTCGCCAAGACTTTTGCCGGATGGATTAAATATTTCTATCTTCGTCATAGAATCTCTCGGAATAAAAAGCACTTTTATCTTTTCTGTTGAGCGATCCATAGATACCAGAAAAATTGCATCTGCCTGCCCTGCATCTTCCTGTGTCTGATAAGTGTCTATCGGATTTCTTGTGTCAATTCCCATAAACAGATAATTGCTGAGATGATCATTGTATTTATATGTCTCACCCCTGTACTCCACAGTATCACTGCTTTGTTCCTGACCTGCCTGAGTCTGACTGCTGCTGTTCTGTTCCACATTTTTCTGTTCGTTCGCTTTTTTCTGACTCAGCAGATAATAACCGCCTCCAAGAACTGAAAGAACAATGATCAGAATAATGATCAGAACCATATAAATTTTTCGCTGTCTGACAGCTTCTTTTGCTGTTTTTCTCATTTTCATTCCTTCAATTTCCGTGTTTCATTTATCTCGTCAGCCTTTGCTGATATAATTAAGTTCCTGTAATTTCTGTAAGACCGCCTCTGCCATTGCCTGCTGTGCTTCATAGGTTGCAGACGGCTGTGCAGTTACATTTGCAAGACTTATATAATGTTCTCCCCATTTCTGGCTGAGTACCTGATCCAGTGTCTCAGAGCTTACACTACTGTCCATAGGACGTGTTCCTACAACGATAAAACGGGATTTGTCCGAAAATGTGTTTAAAATCTGTTCCTGCTGCTCTCCAAGTTCAGCCGGATCATGATTCCATCCTCCATAATACCCCATGAAAATAACAGGAATACAACCAGTATCATTTCTTGTGGTCTGCTCTTCTGTAAGATCACGTATTCCGGTTTCAGTTACATTCAGCTGGGCACCATTTGCAGCCTGCTGATGTTTCGTAATATAGCCCTGAAGAGTTTCATCACTTACACCAGCCATTTTCATCATGGAAAGGGTTCCTCCTCCCTGAAGAGTCTTATTAATTACAGGCAAATTGTACCCGTTATCTGTCAGAAGCTTCTGAAGTACTGCCATATAGGAATATGTAGCAGACTCTTCGCCATTGATCAGATCATCACCCCAGCACACAATACCGGAAGCTGCTGCCGTTTCTTTCGTTGTATCTTCTGCCTGATCTGTATTTTCTTTATTATCTGTATCAGCTTCGGTTTCCGCAGATTTTTCTTTATTGTTTTTCGATTTACTGTCATCTGTGTCTTCTGTATCTTCGGAATCTGTTTTTTCCAGCTCTTCCGCATGTTTTTTTACTGCTTCGTAGTCTTCAATGCCGTTCTGCTGAGCACCTGCAATCTCTGACAGATGTTTTGATTCTTCCTGCTCTGTCTTATAATTCGTTACAAGAATAAATCCCAGAAGAACTGCAAGCAGAATACACACAAAGCCAAGCAGTATATTTGTCTTTTTCCTTTTTTTCTTCCTTGTTTTGCTCACTTTTCCCAATTTTCCTTTACTGTTGACTATGGTTCCTGTCCCATTTCCGAGTAAATATCGAATTTATTTTTTTCCGGACTCTTCATCACTTCTGCTGTAATACTCACCATAGTGTTTGTAATAAGAAGAGTAATATTTGTCATCACTGGTATCTACTTTACTCATAACAGCACCTAAAACCCGGCATCCACTTCTCTCCAGCTGTTTGAATGCTTTCTGTGCATCCCGGTATCTGACATTGCCAGGCTGGACCAGGAAGATTGCACCATCACAGCACCTTCCGATTACTGCTGCATCAATGACTGTTCCGATGGGTGGTGTATCAATCAGTATGTAATTATAATATTCTCTGATTTCCTTCAGAAATACTCTGAAAATATTCTCGCTGAGAAGTCCCGACGGGTTCGGTGCACTGGGACCTCCGAATATAATATCCATATTCGGGAAATTCGTAGAATAGATAATATCCTGTAATCCCACCTGACCACTCAGAAGCTGTGAAAGACCTTTTATTTCTTCTTCCACACCCAGTCGACCGGCATATGCCGTTTTTCTGATATCTGCATCAAGAAGGAGAACTTTCTTACCGATGCTTCCAAGCTCCTGGGCAAGGCTAAGCACTACATCGCTCTTTCCTTCGTTTGGGAAACAGCTTGTGATCAGAATTGTTTTTATGCTCTGACCTGACAGTTGGATATTGGTACGCAGAGTTTTAATCGCTTCGCTGTAAAAATAATCAGATTTTCTTTTATCTGTTAAATTGAGTTTCTTCATTGCTCAGATTCCTCCATTGGTCTAACGGTGCTTCTTATTCTTCTTATTGCTCTTTGGTTTCCTGTTCTTCATATGTACATAGTCTTTTCTGTCAGGAACCTTGGCAAGAACGGAAACGCCCAGATATTTCTCAATATCTTCTTCCGTCTTAATGGTATCATCCATTACTGCATATACAACTACGATTGCCGCACATGCAAGGAAACCAAGCAGGAAACCAAGTGCTGCATTCTTCTTCACACTTGGGGATGTTCTCTCTGTAGCAATCTTACCGACTTCAATGATCTTAGGTGGAATAACTTCCATCTTATCTCCAATAAAGGATGAGGAAACATTTGCAAGCTCATCTACAATTTTCTTTGCCATTGCGGAATCTGCATTTTCAACAGTGATCTCAAGGATACGGGTATCTGTCGGATTGTTGATCGTTATATCTTTTTTCAGATCTTCCGCTTTCATATCCAGATCCAGATTTGAAATTACCTGTTCCAGTACAGGAGTACTTGTAATCAATACCGTATAATCACTTGTCAGACTGGCACCTAACTGCAAATCCGCCAATGATGTCAGTGTAGTTTCCTTTGAAAGTACAAGAATGCTGGATGTAGAACTATAGATTGGTGTCATCAAAAATTGTGTACACGCCCCTCCGATACAGCCGCCTGCAAGAGCAACCATCAGTACCAGCAGGATTTTCTTTTTAAGCGCATAAAATATTTCCAGTAAGTCAATTTCAACTTCATCATCATTGACATCCAGTCCCTGCGCCCTGCTGTTCTCAACATTATTATTCAAATTGTCTAACATCTGATAATTTCCTTTTCCTTTTTCTTATAGTTATAGTTCTTGTTGGTTACTGTCCGCATATAACATTACACGATATATTACACAGAATAAAACAAACAGTAACTATGACATAAATCTAGCTTATTGTATATCAGCAGTCAAAAAAAGTCAACCTGTCGTCTTATTTTTTCTTTTCCAAAATTCGCTCAGGATTACGAATAAACAATTCATCTGCATAGTCCTGACCGAATTTCGCAGTAACCACACGGTATGCCTCACCAATCCTGCTGATTCTCTTTGTACTGTTATGGCAGTCTGAACCGACGAAATGCAAAAGATCCTGTTTCATTACTCTATTACAATATCGTTTGGTAAAAAATCCGTCTTTTCCTGTGATGCTGTCTGCATTGATCTGCATACAGACACCCATATCTACCAGTTCTTCCACAAAATCCATACTGGTGCGTGTAGCCTCATAACGTTCTATATGCGCCACGATTGGCTTATATCCCCCTGACAGCAGTGCGCTGAGACGTTCGCGTATATAATTCTCTTCTGAATTATGAGAAAATTCTGTGAGAACATATCGAGAGCCTGCCATTGTCATGACCTTATTTTCTCTGAGCATGGAGATCATCTCCATATTTGTGTGAAATTCACACCCCAGATATACATGAAGATCCGAAGCGACTTCTGCTGCTGCTTTCTCCACCAGTTTAAACTGCTCTTTTACCTTATCTGCTGATGTTTCAAACATTCGAAAGCGAAAATGAGGGGTTGCAATAATTGTCCTTACACCCTGTTCATATTCCATTCGGAGCAATTTTCCTGTTTCTTCTATGTCTGTGGCTCCATCGTCTACCCCGGGTACAATATGGCAATGTATATCATAAATTCCTTTTCCGGACATTCTATTACTCCTTCCTGATCACCTGTAAACGAATATATTTTCTGTCGGCAATGTTATTTATAATTTCCCTGTAACTGCTGACCGTATTTATAATCCGAAAAATCAACCGGCTCCGTATGATCAATCTCATACAAAGCCGGTTGATAAATATTCATGAGTATTCTTTTATGAGTAATCTCTTATTATTCTTCTGCAGCTTCCTCAGCCGGTGCCTCAAGAGCTTTCATGCTCAGGCTGATCTTCTTGTCTTCGCCGTTGAAGTCAACAACCTTAGCTTCGATCTCCTGTCCGATGGAAAGTACGTCTGCTGGTTTTGCAACGTGCTCTCTGGAAATCTGAGATACGTGAAGAAGTGCATCTACACCTGGTGCAAGTTCTACGAATGCGCCGAAGTCTGTCATACGTGCAACTTTACCTTTTACTACGTTTCCTACAGCGAAGTCCTCAGCTGCTGTGAGCCATGGATTTGCTTCCGGGAATTTGAGGGAAAGTGCAATCTTGTCTCCGTTGATCTCTTTGATAAGAACTTTAAGTGTTTCGCCAACTGTGAATACTTTCTTCGGGTTCTCTACTCTGCCCCAGGACATTTCGGAGATGTGAAGAAGTCCGTCAGCTCCGCCGAGATCGATGAATGCACCGAAATCTGTAACGTTCTTAACAGTTCCTTCAACTGTATCACCTACATGGATTTTCTCCATTAATTCTTTCTGTTTCTCTGCTTTCTCAGCAAGAAGAAGCTGCTTACGGTTACCGATGATGCGGCGTCTTCTCGGGTTGAATTCTGTGATAACGAATTCGATCTCCTGATCTGCATATTTGGAAAGGTCTTTCTCATATGTGTCGGATACGAGGCTTGCAGGAATGAATACTCTTGCTTCGTCTACGTTTACACAAAGTCCGCCATCGAGTACCTGAGTTACAGGAGCTTTTAATACTTCCTGATTCTCAAATGCTTCTTCAAGACGTTTGTTGCCTTTCTCTGCTGCCAGTCTCTTATAAGTAAGAGTTACCTGACCTTCTCCATCGTTTACTTTGAGAACTTTTGCTTCCATTGTGTCGCCAACGTGAACAGCATCAGTGAGTACAAGGCTTGCATCGTTAGAGTATTCGTTCTTTGTGATAATACCGTCTGCTTTATAACCGATATTCAGAATAATCTCATCTTCTTTTACATCGATGACAGTACCCTGTACAATCTCTCCATTTCTGATAGTTTTTACGGAATCTTCCAGCATCTGTTCAAAACTTAATTCTGACATGTTCTTGAACCTCCTCAATAATTTTGTTTGGGGTGGAAGCCCCTGCTGTAATACCTACATAACTACTGCATTGGAACATTTCAGAATCCAAGTCTACAGGTGTTTGTATATAGTAAGTATTTCCACATTCCTTTTTGCATATTTCAAACAGCTTTTGAGTATTGGAACTGTGCCGACCGCCTACGACCAGCATAGTGTCTACCTCTCCGGCTATGTTTTTTGCTTCTCTCTGCCGTTCTTCGGTAGCATTACAAATAGTGTTTAAAATATTAAGAATATTTAAAACA
>ERZ773118.830-NODE-830-length-25823-cov-5.15356_pt1 | contig 25823 bp, 20 predicted proteins | sample MGYA00580562_ERZ773118 | MGnify/ENA primary metagenome ERZ773118 (study PRJEB29015, sample SAMEA2737878) | human gut metagenome | biome: human gut; feature: human-associated habitat; material: faeces | place: China | collected 2012 ... | reverse complement strand
TATACCGCAAAGTGGGGCGTGCAGATTGCGGGAATGATTTTTCAAACACGCTCTGGAAGCGCAAGTCAGATTTGACAATTTATAAAGGACAACATCAGAGAGGAGCAGAAAAAATGATCAGAGAAAGTATTATCAAATTATCGAAGAAACAGAACTTAACCTATCTGGAAGCAGAAGAGGTAATGGACGAGATTATGAGCGGAAAAGCTACTCCGGTACAAATGTCAGCCTATCTGACTGCTCTGGCGTTGAAAGGGGAAACTATTGATGAGATTACCGCTTCCGCGGCAGGCATGAGAGCACACTGCATCAAGCTGCTTCATAACATGGATGTACTGGAAATCGTAGGTACTGGTGGAGACGGCTCCAATTCCTTTAACATTTCCACTACTGCCTCCCTTGTGATCGCAGCAGGAGGTGTACCGGTAGCAAAGCATGGAAACAGAGCTGCTTCTTCAAAATCAGGAGCCGCAGATGTGCTGGAAGCTCTGGGCGTTAAGATCACAATTCCACCGGAAAAAAGCCAGGAACTTCTGGAAAAAATCGGAATCTGCTTCCTGTTTGCACAGAACTATCACATTGCAATGAAGTATGTGGCTCCAATCCGTAAAGAGCTGGGAATCCGTACTGTATTTAATATTCTTGGACCGTTAAGCAACCCGGCTGGCGCCAATATGGAACTGATGGGTGTTTATGATGAAGCCCTTGTTGAGCCTCTTGCGCAGGTCATGGCAAATCTTGGAGTAACAAGAGGAATGGTTGTCTTCGGACAGGACAGTCTGGATGAAATCTCCATGAGTGCACCGACTTCTGTATGCGAGATCAAAGATGGCAAATTTACATCCTATGTACTCACTCCGGAGCAGTTTGGCTATGAGCGCTGCACAAAAGAGGAGCTTCAGGGAGGAACCCCGCAGGAGAACGCCGAAATCACAAAAGCAATTCTGGAAAGCAAAGAGACAGGTGCGAAGCGTCATGCAGTTTGCCTGAATGCTGGTGCCGCACTTTATATTGCAGGCAAAGCAGCTTCCATTGAAGCAGGAGTGAAGATGGCAGAGCAGCTGATCGACAGCGGGGCTGCCCTGAAGAAACTGGAAGAATTTATACAAAAGAGTAATCAGGAGTGAAAAATAAACACAAATAATAACAAAAATAACAATAATCACATCACAAAACAAAATAGTACTGAAAAAAATAACAATATAACTCATTTGGATAAAGATGACGACAAGAGAGAATGACATCACAGAGAGTTTTACAGGAGATAGAATGAGTATTTTAAACGAGATAGCAGCGCGCACAAAAGAGCGTATTGCGGAGGAAAAATTTAAAGTCCCATTAAGGGAACTTATCTCACAGCAGAATTCCAATCTGGCGAAACATGCCGAAAAAAAAATCTCTTTTCTGGAGGCATTAAAAAAGCCGGGAATGTCTTACATCTGTGAAGTAAAAAAAGCGTCTCCTTCAAAAGGATTGATCGCACCAGATTTTCCTTATCTGGACATTGCAAAGGAATATGAGCAGGCCGGTGCTTCTGCAATCTCCTGCCTCACAGAGCCCTTTTATTTCCGGGGCGCTGACAGGTATTTGCAGGAAATTTCCCAGGCAGTGAATATTCCGGTGCTTCGAAAGGATTTTACAGTAGATGAGTACATGCTCTACCAGGCAAAAGCATTTGGGGCTTCCGCTGTACTTCTGATTTGTGCGATTCTTAATAATAGCCAGTTAAAAGCCTTTGGGGAACTGGCACAGGAGCTGGGACTGGATGCTCTGGTAGAAGCTCATGATCAGTGGGAAGTGGACCGTGCTTTGAATCTTGGAGCAAAAATCGTGGGAGTGAACAACCGGAATCTCCATGATTTTACCGTTGATATGGGAAACAGTATCAGACTGCGGAACATGGCACCGGCTGATACGGTGTTTGTTTCCGAAAGTGGTATTAAGACAGCGGAGGATATCCGTATATTATATGAAAACCAAGTAGATGCAGTCCTGATCGGGGAGACCTTAATGCGCAGCCCTGACAAAAAAGCGGCACTTGGGGCATTAAATGCAGGGATTGTCTGAGCTGATCCATGGTGATAAGTGATATTCCATGCACGTCCCACTTTGCGGTATATTTCACCCGAATTCGGTTGCCGTAGCCAACTACGGCGTCCTCATCCGGGCAAAATCTCCCACAAATTGTGACGCACATCTTGCAGAAAGCCTTTTTCAAACACGCTCTGGCAATCGGAGATGTATAATGTGCTGATAAAATAGTTGGAAAATAAAAAATTAATGAAAAGGAACGAAACAGTATGGCAAAATTAAAAATTTGCGGCCTGACCTGCAAAGAGGATATTGAAGCTGTAAATGGAGCAAAACCGGATTTTGCGGGATTCATAATTGAAGTTCCAGGAAGAAGACGAAGCCTTACGGCAGAACAGGTCAAAGTCCTGGTTAAGGGACTGGACAAGGAAATCCTTCCCGTAGGTGTATTCGTAAACGCTGCCCCGGAACTCCCCATTTCCTTATTAAGAGATGGCACCCTATGGGCAGCCCAGCTTCACGGGGATGAAGACGAAGACTACATCGAAAAAATCCAGAATATGACTGGAAAGCCTGTCATCAAGGCCTTTTCCATAAAAACACCCGAAGATGTACAGCGGGCCCTTCGAAGCCCTGCCGACTACATCCTTTTAGATCAAGGCGCAGGAGGCACCGGCGAACCCTTCGACTGGACCCTGGTTCCCCCAGTCCGCCGCCCATTCTTCCTTGCCGGAGGAATCGGTCCCGAAAACCTCCGCAGCGCCATCGGAACCTTACACCCATGGGCTGTAGACCTGAGCAGCAGCCTGGAAACCGATGGAAGAAAAGACCGGGCAAAAATACAGCAGATTGCCCGTATGCTGAAGCAGATTAATACACTGGAAGCATACAGAAAAGAGCGAGAAACAGATTTAGAGTGAAGAGTGAAGAAAGTAATTCATATACAAAACAGCGAAACGAAAGGAAACAACGCTATGTCAAACGGAAGATTTGGAATCCACGGCGGCCAGTATATCCCCGAAACCCTGATGAACGCAGTGATCGAACTGGAAGAAGCCTACAACCACTATAAAGACGACCCGGAATTCAACCGGGAGCTTACAGAACTTTTAAATGAATATGCAGGAAGACCATCCCGCCTCTACTACGCAGCTCACATGACCGAAGACCTTGGCGGCGCAAAGGTTTATCTAAAAAGAGAAGACTTAAACCACACCGGCGCCCACAAGATCAACAATGTCTTAGGTCAGGTGCTTCTTGCAAAAAAAATGGGCAAAACCCGTGTCATCGCGGAAACCGGAGCCGGACAGCACGGTGTAGCCACAGCCACAGCAGCAGCTCTTATGGGAATGGAATGCGAGGTATTCATGGGAAAAGAAGACACCGAGCGCCAGGCATTAAATGTATATAAGATGCGTCTCCTTGGAGCAAAAGTTCATCCTGTAACCTCCGGAACTGCCACCCTGAAAGATGCCGTATCCGAGACCATGCGTGAATGGACCAACCGTATAGCAGATACCCATTATGTACTGGGCTCCGTTATGGGCCCTCACCCTTTCCCAACCATTGTCCGCGATTTCCAGGCAGTTATCTCCAAAGAAATCAAAGAACAGATGCTGGAAAAAGAAGGCAGGCTTCCAGATGCAGTCCTTGCCTGTGTAGGCGGCGGCTCCAATGCCATCGGAACCTTTTACCACTTTATTGAAGACAAAGATGTACAGCTGATCGGCTGCGAGGCAGCAGGCCGTGGCGTAAATACTGCAGAGACCGCAGCCACCATTGCCACTGGCAGACTTGGAATCTTCCATGGAATGAAATCCTATTTCTGCCAGGACGAGTACGGACAGATCGCGCCGGTTTACTCTATTTCCGCAGGACTGGATTATCCGGGAATCGGACCGGAACATGCCCACCTTTACGACACTGGCCGTGCCCAGTATGTACCTGTAACAGATGAAGAAGCAGTAGAAGCCTTTGAATATCTTTCCAAAACAGAAGGAATCATTCCTGCCATTGAAAGCGCCCACGCTGTTGCCTATGCAAGAAAAATCGTGCCGCAGATGGGCAAGGATCAGTGCGTAGTTATCACTATTTCCGGCCGGGGCGACAAAGACTGTGCAGCAATCGCAAGATACAGAGGGGAGGATATCCATGAGTAACCGAATTTCAGAAGCATTTGCAAAAGGAAAAGCATTTATCCCATTTATCACCTGCGGAGATCCATCTCTGGAGATCACCGAGCAGCTTGTCTATGCAATGGAGGAAGCAGGTGCAGACCTTATTGAGCTTGGAATCCCGTTTTCCGACCCGACAGCAGAAGGTCCTGTGATCCAGGAAGCCAATGTGCGTGCACTGAGCGGCGGAGTAACCACAGACAAGATCTTTGACATGGTGGTAAAAATCCGTAAAAAAACCAGTATCCCAATGGTATTTATGACTTACGCAAACGTTGTTTTTTCCTATGGAACAGAGCGTTTCATCAGGAAAGCAGCAGAAATCGGAATGGATGGACTGATTCTTCCTGATGTACCTTTTGAGGAAAAAGAGGAGTTCGATGTGGTCTGCAAACAGTATGGTCTGGAGCTGATTTCCCTGATCGCCCCCACATCCCACGACCGGATCACCCGGATTGCAAAAGAGGCAAATGGCTTCGTATACTGCGTTTCCTCCCTTGGCGTAACCGGAACCAGAACCCGGATCACCACTGATATCGGAGCGATGGTGAAGCTGGTAAAAGCTGCAAAGGACATTCCATGTGCAGTGGGCTTCGGCATCTCCACCCCGGAGCAGGCAAAGAAAATGGCTGCCCAGTCCGACGGTGCGATTGTAGGCTCCGCCATTGTGAAAATTTGTGCCGCACATGGAGAAAACTGCGTCCCATATGTAAAGGACTATGTAAAGTCCATGAAGGACGCTGTGCGTGAGGCTTAAGCAGGCAGAATATAAAAAATGGAAAAGAAATGCTTCAGTTTTTCAAAAAATAAGCAGAACAGACCAAAAAAATTTAGCTTGTTATAATTCTAAAAAGACTATAAAAGAGGGCAAAAGCGTTGACATTTTGCCCTCTTTTTTTTATAGTATCATATGTGAATTAATTTTATGTGTAAAATAAATGGTAATGAAAAAGAGGAATGAAGTTGGAGAAAAAACTGGTATTTATTTTTAATCCCAAAGCAGGGAAGGGCAAGATCAAGACATCTCTGATGGATATAGTAGATATCTTTAATAAAGGCGGTTATGAGGTGATCATCCGCGCAACTCAGGCCCCGAAGGATGCCTATGAACAGGTGAAGAAATATGCAGACAAGGTGGATCTGATCGTCTGCAGCGGCGGTGACGGCACGCTGGATGAAGTGGTTACAGGAATTACCGAGGTGGGAAGCAAGGTTCCGGTCGGATACATACCGGCAGGAAGCACCAATGACTTTGCCAACAGCCTTTTTATGCCGAAAAATATGCTGGATGCGGCATCTATGATCATGAAGGAAGAGATTTACAGATGCGACGTAGGCAGATTTAACAGCCAGACTTTTGCCTATGTAGCTGCTTTTGGTCTTTTTACAGATGTGTCTTATGAGACAAGTCAGGATCTGAAGAACATTCTAGGCCATCTTGCTTATGTACTGGAAGGTGCCAAGAGACTTCTGGATATCAAGGCTTACCATATGAAAGTGACAACAGAGAATGGTGTGATCGAAGATAATTTTATCTACGGCATGGTCACCAATTCCAGATCTGTGGGCGGATTTAAGAACCTGACCAAGGATGTGGATATGAACGACGGCCTTTTTGAGGTCACTTTGATCGTACAGCCTAAGAATCCGCTGGAAATGCAGGAGATTGTCCGGAATCTTCTCAACATGGAGGACAATTCTGACCTGATCTATTCTTTCAAGGCCCGGAAGCTTACAGTTGAAGCAGAGGAAGAAGTAGCATGGACGCTGGACGGAGAATACGGCGGAAGCCCAAGGCTGGTAGAGATTGAGAACCTGCAGCAGGCACTGAACCTTTGCCTGAAGAGCGACAAGTAAACAGGGTGAGACCGGCTGGTATCATCAGAGAGAATTATTGCGCGTTTTTTGCCTTGCACCTGTGAAAGCATTGAGTGCTTACATGTGAAAAAATAAGAACCAGTAATGTGTGATGAATCGTTGTTTATGGAGAGAAGGTACCGCAGATAAATGGCAGCCTGGGGAAATAAGCAGCGAGATGAACGAGAGGAGAGGAACAATGGGAGATTATGTTAATGTGAAGGAATTATTCGGATGTGATGTATTCAATGATTCCGTCATGCAGGACCGTCTGCCGAAGAAGGTTTACAAAGAGCTGAAGAAAACCATTGAAGAGGGCAAGGAGCTTTCCATGGAGGTTGCAGATGTGGTTGCCCACGAGATGAAGGAATGGGCCATCGAGAAGGGTGCCACTCATTACAGTCACTGGTTTCAGCCCCTTACAGGCGTAACTGCAGAGAAGCACGATGCATTTATCACCGCACCTATGGAGAATGGAAAAGTCCTTCAGAGCTTTTCCGGTAAAGAGCTGATCAAGGGAGAGCCGGATGCATCTTCTTTTCCATCTGGCGGACTTCGTGCCACCTTTGAGGCAAGAGGCTATACAACATGGGATTGTACCTCACCGGCTTTTGTAAGACATGATGCAGCAGGTGGAACCTTATGCATTCCTACCGCTTTCTGTTCCTATACAGGAGAAGCGCTGGATCAGAAGACACCGCTTCTTCGTTCTATGGAAGCCATCAATACACAGGCGTTAAGACTTCTCAGACTTTTCGGAAATACGACCTCCAAACGGGTGACACCATCTGTTGGTGCAGAGCAGGAGTATTTCCTTGTTGATAAAGAGAAATATATGCAGAGAAAGGATCTGGTTTACACCGGACGCACTCTTTTCGGAGCCATGCCTCCGAAAGGACAGGAGATGGATGACCATTATTTCGGAACCATCCGTCAGAGAGTTTCCGCATATATGAAAGAAGTAAATGAAGAGTGCTGGAAGCTGGGAGTTACAGCCAAGACCCAGCACAATGAGGTTGCACCGGCACAGCATGAGCTTGCGCCGATCTATGCACCTGTTAATATTGCAGCAGATCACAACCAGATCATGATGCGTATCCTGAAAAAGGTGGCAAGTCGTCACGGCATGCGCTGTCTGCTTCACGAGAAACCTTTTGCAGGCTTGAATGGTTCCGGTAAGCACAATAACTGGTCCCTGACTACTGATGACGGAATCAATCTTCTGGAGCCGGGTAAGACACCACATGAGAACATTCAGTTCCTTCTGGTTCTGACCTGTATCCTGAAAGCAGTTGACAAGCATGCAGATCTTCTTCGTGAGTCCGCTGCAGATGTTGGAAATGACAAGCGCCTTGGCGGTCATGAGGCTCCGCCAGCTGTTATTTCGGTTTTCCTTGGAGAGCAGCTTGAGGATGTGCTGGAGCAGCTGATCAGCACTGGTACTGCTACAAGAAGTAAGACCGGGGAGAAAATGGATACAGGCGTTAAGACGCTTCCGGATTTCATGAAGGATGCTACAGACCGTAACCGTACTTCACCCTTTGCTTTTACCGGCAATAAATTCGAGTTTCGTATGGTTGGTTCCAAGGATTCCATTTCCGCATGCAATGTGGTGCTGAATACCATTACTGCTGAGGCGTTTAAGGAAGCCTGCGATGCTCTGGAGAGCGCAGAAGACTTTGATCTGGCAGTCCATGATCTGATCAAGGAATATGCTACCCAGCATCAGAGAATCGTATTTAACGGCAATGGCTACGCTCCTGAATGGGAAAAAGAGGCACGCCGCCGCGGACTTCCTGTTCTGCCATCTATGGTAGATGCCATTCCGGCACTTACTACAGATAAGGCTGTAGAACTGTTCGGAGAATTTGGAGTATTTACAAAGACTGAGCTGGAGTCCAGAGCGGAGATCCAGTATGAGATTTATGCGAAAGCAATTAACATCGAAGCGAAAACCATGGTGGACATGGCAACCAAGCAGATCATTCCGGCAGTTATCAAGTATACAACTGTACTGGCAGAGTCCATCAATCAGGTGAAGGCAGTTGGACCAATTGACGTGAGCGTTCAGATGGATCTTCTGAAGAAAGCAAGCAAGCTTCTGAAAGAAGTGAACAGTACCATGAATAAGCTGAGCAAGCTGGTAGATCAGATCGAGACGCATCCGGAAGGACGTGACAGGGCAGTGTTCTGCAGAGAGAAACTGGTTCCGGCAATGGAGAAATTAAGAGAGCCGGTTGACGAACTGGAAATGTTAGTGGATAAAGATATGTGGCCGATGCCATCTTATGGAGATCTGGTGTTTGAGCCGTAAAGTGATCAGGAGGACTGCAGCCGCAGTCCTCTTTTCTATTAAAGAGGTAAAGTGAAAGCAGGAAAAAGATGAGTGAATTTGATTTTTTAGAGGAACAAGGTGTCAGTGCGGCGCTTATTAAGGCGGCGGAAGAGTTTCGACAGGAATATGGTGTTTCAGAGGAAGCGAAGCACAGACGGATAAAGCCGGCGCTGCCATTTTATGGGAAGGAAACATTGGAGATGGCCATGGCAGCGGTGCTGGAGCAGGAGAATCTGCTTCTGGCAGGACCGAAGGCTACGGGAAAGAATGTGCTGGCAGAAAATCTGGCATATATTTTCGGGAGACCGGTGTATAACGTGTCCTTTCATGTGAATACAAACAGCGGTGACCTGATTGGAACAGATACTTTCGTGGATAATCAGGTGAAGCTGCGTAAGGGAAGCATTTACCAGTGTGCTGAGGAAGGCGGATTCGGTATTCTGGATGAGATCAATATGGCGAAGAATGATGCGGTTTCTGTACTTCACGCCACATTGGATTACCGCCGGTCTATTGATGTGCCAGGATATGACAAAATAGACCTTCACCCGGCGGCAAGATTTATTGGAACCATGAATTACGGGTATGCCGGAACCAAGGAGCTGAATGAGGCTCTGGTTTCCCGTTTTCTGGTAATCGACATGCCCGCACAGAATGAGGAAACGCTTGGATTTATTTTCAACAGGATGTTCCCGGATGCAAAGAAAGAGGCTGTGGAGCAGTTTATAGGAGTATTTCTGGATCTGCAGCAGAAATCCATGAACAGTGAGATTTCCACAAAGCCGCTGGATCTTCGCGGCCTGCTTGCTGCCATGAAGATCGTGCGTACCGGGCTTTCCCCATGGCAGGCGGTACGCATGGGCATTGTGAATAAAACATTTGATGTGTTTGAGAAGGAAATCGTGGAGGATGTGGTGAGAACCAGGATTCCACAGGGCTGGACACGGGAAGATGTTTATGGAGAATAAAGAAAACGAATCTTTAAAAATTTCTGCCAAATTGGTTGATCTTGAAGATGCAGAGGAATTTTTGAAGAAATCAGCTATTGGGAAAGAAAAAATTAAAATTGCAGCTGGGGATAAGAAATCAGAAAAAGTTTCAATGGAAGTACCTGTAGCGGAGAAAAGCGAAAATTTTCAGGCAAGAGAGGATAACTGTGAAGAACTGAATCTCCAGGATTATCAATTAGAGCTGGAAAACCGTATCCGAAATCTGCTCTGGACTATCAGCGGGGACTACACCCAGCAGATGAAGCCGGATGTTTCCCTGTTCCTCAGGTCAAAGGATATTGCATTGTATGATGGAATTAAGCAGGGCGCATTGGCGAAATTCTTCGATAAAGATTTTCTGGGAATGTATCTGGTGAAAAAAATCTTCATGGGCGCGGATGAAGCTGCGCTTACCTTTGTTTCGCAGCTCTGTATTGAAGAAGCCATCGGAGAACGGATCTGTGAACAGCGCCCTGGAATCTGGGAGATGCAGAGGAAAGCCTGCGAGGACATACTGGATCAGGAATATGAGACTATGCCGTCGGCAGCAGATAAGCTGGGCTATCTGAGAGTGAATCTGCTGAGAAGGCGGATTGACAGAGGGGAAAATGCGGATGCATCAAACAAAACCATAACAAATATAACAGAAAAAGAACAAAAAGATAGAAAACATAAAGGAATCTATCACTATATTGATCTGATTTCCAGTGCAGCAGAGACTGCGGATACAATGTCTTTAATCCGCATCATAGATACTGTATACAATGAAGTCGCTGACCCTGATTTTTCCAAAAAGGCAACACTTGAGCAGGTGCTTGCTGTCACTATGGAGGATCTGACGGAGTTCGACTGGCATGACTATCTTTCCGAAGAAATGTATGAGGACGCACTGGAAAGCTATATGGAGCAGCTTACCTCCAATGTGGCGGGTATGGAGAATGCGGATGTCACCCGGGAGATGGAAGAGGAACGGCAGTCGAAACAGAAAATTACAGTTTTGCCTCCGGAGGCGTTGGAAAAAGCCCACACCTATGTGGAACTGAATTTTGGAAAAACTTATCTGAGCGAGCTGGAAGAGAAGCGGATAAACCAGCTGATGTGCCGTGACATCCACAGCGACTGCAGCCTGTATTTTACTGAGGGAATTCTGAAAAGTCCGGTAAAACGAAATTACCAGTATGAATATGCAAAAAGGTTGAAAAATAAGAATATCTGGCTTTATCATGACAAACACCGCATTGTGAAGCGGAATATCTCCCTTCTCACAGAAATGCTGAAAAAGTCACTGGTCATCAAAAGTGAAAATCAGGAGATTCTTTCAGACAGAGGAATGATTGTTCCGTCAAGGCTGTGGCGGCTTGGAAGAAGCAGTGATGCACAGGTTTTTAGGCGGGAATTGAAGGGAGATTCTTCTGATTTTGTGGTGGATGTGCTGATCGATGCCAGTGGTTCCCAGATGAGCCGACAGGGCGAGGTAGCGCTGCAGGCCTACATTATCAGCGAGGCACTTAGCAATGCAGAGCTGCCCCACAGAGTGATGAGCTACTGCACTTTCTGGGACTATACCATTCTCCATCGCTTCAGAGAATATGACGACCCAAGAAGTGCAAATGAAAATATATTTAACTATGTAACATCATCCAACAACCGTGACGGACTTGCCATCCGGGCAGCAGGATACGGCCTGCTGAACCGGGAGGAAGAGAAAAAGATTCTGATCATTCTCAGTGATGGACGTCCTTACGATGTTATTGTCAATCGTCCCAATGCGAAGAATCCGGCACCGTATCATGGGAAGTACGCAATTACTGACACTGCAGCCCAGATCCGTAAGCTGCGCAGCCAGGGAGTGAGCGTGCTGGGTGTTTTCGCCGGGGAAGAGAAAGATCTGGCGACGGAGAAGAAGATTTTTGGAAAGGATTTTGCATATATCCGGAATATTACCGGATTTTCCAAAATCGTTGGAAGATATCTTACAAAGCAATTGGAGGATGATGAATAAGAAAGCAGAATACGGAGGTAACGCCATGTTCCAAAATAACAAAAAAGCTGCCTTCCTGGACTACCTGATGATCATTGTGGGTACAGCCCTTATGGCAACTGCCATAAACAGTGTTTTCGATATGTCCGGTATGGTAACCGGAGGCTTTTCCGGTATTGCGATCCTGGTAAAAGAGTGGACGGAGGGAGTCGTGCCGGGAGGCATCCCACTGTGGATCACAAACTTAAGTCTGAATATCCCGCTGTTTCTGATCGGAATGAAGCTCAGTGGATTCCAGTTTGTGAAAAGGGCACTGGTGGGAGAAATCTGCCTGTCATTCTGGCTGGCGGTTCTTCCGGCATTTGATATTGCAGGAAATGATCTTTTGCTGGCAGCCGTTTATGGCGGTGTAATCCAGGGAATTGGAATCGGACTTGTGTTTCTTGGAAGAGGAACTACCGGGGGTACAGACATGATGGCGGCACTGCTGCAGCGGAAGTTACGCCATTACTCCATTGCCCAGATTATGCAGTTTATTGACGGAGCCATCGTACTTGTAGGTATGTATGTGTTCGGTGTGCAGAAAGCACTTTATGCCATCATCGCCGTTTATCTTGTAACAAAGGTATCTGACAGCTTGATCGAAGGTCTGAAATTTTCAAAACAGGCGTATATCATTACCAGCAAGCCTGATGAGATTTCCAGAGAAATCATGGACAAACTGGATCGCGGCGTGACCGGAGTCCACGGAAAGGGAATGTACTCCGGCCAGGACAAGCTGCTTCTTTACTGCGTTGTGGGACGCAAGGAGATCGTGGCATTGAAAGAGCTGGTAGACCATATTGACCCGGATGCTTTTGTGATCGTGTCTGACGTGCGTGAAGTCCATGGTGAGGGATTTATTGAACGTAAGTAAAAAGAAAAACTTTACCAAAGCCTTCTGCGCACCGCAAAAAAAGGGGAAAATAGGGCTTGAAATTGGAGCAATATAGAAAAAGTTAAAAAAAATTGCTGGAAATTTGTAAATTTTTTCTACTTTCCTCTTCCTTTTTTGGTGATTTTGTATTAAAATAGGTTCATGAATTTTTGGAATCAGTAGATTTTCCTAAGACTGTCTGAGGCTTTGTGCAATATTACAGATTTGAGACCGCGAATTTTGGCACTAATGGACAGCGATTCATGTCGGTTATACCGGCGAACATATAATGTTACTGCTCTCTTTGACAATGTTTTCACTATCCTGGAATACATTGACAGCTGTGAGACCAGTAGCCCTATAATTTACAAGAAGGGACGGAAGGGTAATGATATCAAATCAGGTACTGCAGAATACACTTGAGGGGCTCAGGGAGATATCCAGGACGGAGTTTTGCATTATTGACACAGATGGCAAGACACTGGCGTCCACCTACAGTGAATTTGAGATTCAGCCACAGGATATTCAGGCATTTGTGGAATCCCAGGCTGCCAGCCAGCTTGTGAAAGGTTATCAGTATTTCAAGGTCTGTGATGATTACCAGCTGGAATACATTCTGGTCGCCCACGGAGAAGATGAAGACACTTATATGGTAGGAAAGCTTGCCGCTTTCCAGATCCAGAGCCTGATCGTTGCATATAAGGAGCGTTTTGACAAGGACAGCTTCATTAAGAACCTGCTTCTTGATAACCTGCTTCTGGTAGATATTTATAATCGTGCGAAGAAGCTTCATATTGATGCGGATGTTCGACGGGTGGTTATGATCTTGGAGCTTGAGCAGGAGAGAGAGCACAGCTCCATGGAGAGCGTGAAGAGTCTGTTCGGCGGCAAGAGCAAGGACTTTATCACAGCTGTTGATGAGAAGAGTATTATCATTGTCAAGGAGCTTGAGGAGAATGAAGGATACGAGGAGATGGACAAGCTTGCCCAGACCATCCTTGATACCTTAGGCCTTGAGAAAGAGAATAATACACATATTGCATACGGAACTATCGTAAGCGAGCTGAAGGAAGTTTCCCGTTCCTACAAGGAAGCCAGAATGGCTCTTGATGTAGGCAAGATTTTCTCACCTGAGAAGGATGTTATTGCTTACAGCTCTCTTGGAATTGGTCGTCTGATCTATCAGCTTCCGATCCCGCTGTGCAAGATGTTTATTAAGGAGATCTTCGGCGGCAAGTCCCCGGATGATTTCGACGAGGAGACTCTGGTCACCATCGACAAGTTTTTCGAGAACAGCCTGAATGTATCCGAGACCTCCAGACAGCTTTACATTCACCGTAACACTCTGGTTTATCGTCTGGACAAGCTTCAGAAGAGCACCGGTCTTGACCTTCGTGTATTCGAGGATGCGATCACATTCAAGATTGCGCTGATGGTTGTAAGATACATGAAGTATATGGAGACTCTGGAGTATTAATTTTCATATCTGTAATTTCTGTGCCTGCTGCATTTGTTTGTGGCAGGCATATTTTATTTCTTGTGATTTACTAGAACCTGTTTGAAAAATCATTCCTGAATCTGCTTTGTGTTTCCTTTGTGAAATCTATTGCGTTCTTAGTTTTCTCTGTTATAATAAAGTACTGCAAAAATAAGGTTGCATTTTCACCAGACATATATTACAATAATGTTACATAAAAATTAAGCAAACTGCTGAATTGAATTTTTATATGAAAAATTTAGGAGGATATCATGATTGATCTGATAGATGTGAGCAAGTCCTATGGACCAGGACTGCCGGCAGTGAATCACGCCAATCTCCATGTAGATAAAGGTGAATTCGTATTTATAGTAGGAAACAGCGGTTCCGGTAAATCCACGTTGATCAAGCTGCTTTTGAAGGAACTGGATTCCACATCCGGTACGATTATCGTAAGCGGAGAGAAGCTTGAGGGAATGAAGCACCGTCGTGTGGCCAAGTACCGCCGTAAGCTTGGTGTTGTATTCCAGGACTTCCGTCTTCTGAAGGACAGGGATGTGTATGAGAATGTAGCTTTTGCCCAGCGTGTTGTGAACCGTCCTACCAGAGTTATCCGCAAGAGAGTTCCGGAGGTACTTCAGGAGGTTGGACTTGCAGGGAAATACAAGGCATACCCGGACGAGCTGTCAGGTGGAGAGCAGCAGAGAGTTGCCCTTGCCAGGGCGATTGTAAACCGCCCGGACATCCTTCTTGCGGACGAGCCCACTGGTAATCTTGACCCGAAGACATCCGAGGAGATCATGAATCTCCTTGAGGAGATCAACCAGCGTGGAACCACCGTTCTGGTAGTAACCCACAATAAAGAGATTGTCAATTCCATGAAGAAGCGTGTACTGACCATGCATAATGGAGTGATCATCAGCGACGAGAAAGAGGGAGAATATTATGAGGCCTAGTACCATCTGGTATACTCTGAAGCAGGGTATCAAGAACATCAAGAGAAATTTCATGTTTTCCATTGCTTCTATTATTACGATGGCAGCATGTATTTTTCTTTTCGGAATTTTCTTTTCCATTGTAAATAATGTGAATACGCTGGCGCATAAGGTTGAGGAAGATGTGCCGATCACAGTGCTTTTTAATGAAGGAACCACACAGGAGCAGATGGATGCAGTTGGAGAACTGATTAGGCAGCGCCCGGAGGTTTCCAAGATTGAATTTGAGTCCGGGGATGAAGCCTGGGAAAAGATGAAGCAGGAATATTTCGGTGATGACTCTGAGGCAGCAGACGGTTTCAAGGATGATAACCCGCTGGCAAACTCATCCAACTACCGTGTGTACATGAACAACATTGAGAAACAGTCTGAGCTGGTTGCCTACATCAAGACACTGGATAATGTACGAGAGGTCAATCAGTCTGAGCAGGCTGCCAAGACTCTTGGTTCCATTAACCGTATTGTTTCCTATGTATCTGTGGCAGTGATCGTGATCCTGCTGCTGATCGCTATTTTCCTGATCAGCAATACCATTTCCGTTGGTATTACAGTTCGTAAGGACGAAATCGGAATTATGAAATATATTGGTGCTACCGATAGTTTTGTACGTGCACCGTTCCTTCTGGAGGGTATGATCCTGGGACTGATCGGTGCAGGAATCCCACTGATCATTTTGTATTTCTGTTACAATAATGTGGTAACCTATGTATATACCAAGTTCAGCGTACTTCTGGGTGTTGTAGATTTCATTCCGGTTGGACAGATCTACCAGACACTGGTTCCGGTGGCGCTGGCACTGGGAATTGGAATTGGTCTTGTGGGAAGCTTTATTACTACAAGAAAACACTTGAAGGTGTGAGAGTTCTGTTTTACAATAAGGGCGGTTGTTCGCATTCCGCCAGAATATGAGAAGAGGATATGGGGGCTGCTGGAGAGATCTGGCAGTCCTTTTGTGTAAAAACAAGTAAGGTGTTTCAAGGCGGACGCATTGGGGCAAATGATATTCCACGCAAGTCGGTGCAACGCTCCGGTGAGCTAGCTGGCAACTGGATGAAACTTGTATGGTGAGGAGTGATAATATATGGCAGATAAACAATTTATAAAGGGAGCCATAACTGGTGTACTTTGCGCATCCCTGGTGCTGGGCGGGGGATATGTGGGTCTTCAGAAAGCAGGACGTGCGGGAAGTAATGTACTGTCGGATGTGGCGGTTACCCAGAAGATTAAGTATCTGGAAGATATTATAGATCAGAATTATCTGGAAGATGTGGATGAGGATTCGCTGAAAGAGGGGATTTATACCGGGCTTCTGTATGGGCTGGGGGATCCGTATTCCAGATATTATACGGAGGAAGAATACGAGGAGGAGATGAGAGATACGGAGGGCTCTTACTCTGGAATCGGCGTGAGCATTACCCAGAATACGGAGGGCGGAATTCTGGTAGTGGACTGTTATGAGGGCAGTCCAGCGGATGAGGCCGGACTGAAGGCGAATGATGTGATCACGGCTGTGAACGGAACGGATGTAACGGAAATGACGCCAGCTGAGGTCTCAAAGATGATCCGGGAAAAGGAGGACGGTACTTCTATCCTGACCGTCTATCACCAGGAGGCAGATGAACCGGAAGAAATTACAGTGACTTTGAGCGATGTGGAGCTGCCCACTGTTTCTTATGAAATGCTGGAGGATTCTATAGGATATTTGCGAATTACAGAGTTTACCATGGTAACACCCCAGCAGTTTGAGGATGCTTACAAAGATCTTCAGGCAAAAGGCATGGAGAAGCTGATCGTGGATCTTCGTGACAATCCAGGTGGGGTGCTTTCTTCTGTGTGCGATGTACTGCGCCAGATTTTGCCCGAAGGACTGATCGTGTATACAGAGGACAAATATGGGGAAAAACAGGAGATGAAGTGTGACGGCGACACTCCGATTGACATTCCGCTGGCAGTGCTGGTAAATGAGAACAGCGCCAGTGCATCAGAGATTTTTGCCGGGGCAGTGAAGGATTATGAGATTGGAACGATTGTGGGAACCACCACTTATGGAAAGGGAATCGTTCAGAGCATCCGCCAGCTTTCTGATGGAAGTGCGGTGAAGCTGACTACGGCGAAATATTTTACCCCCAAGGGCAATGATATCCACAAGGTGGGAATCACACCGGATGTGGAGGAGAAACTGGATGCCAGTCTTTTGAACCGGACGGATTATACCCATGACGAGGATAATCAGCTTCAGGCCGCAATAGAGGCGGTTTCTCGTTGACAAAACCACTATGTTGGATTAGAATGGTAAAAGGATTTTTGCAAAATAACGCGCCGAATCTACGCGATAAACAGGCGAATCAGCCGACAGTTATTTTGTTGACAGGCAATAGCTGTGAATGCATTGAACAGTTATGACAGGCACAATAAATGTGGAGGAACCATCAATGAAACACAATTTTAAGAAAATCGAGCCGAAATGGCAGAAAAAGTGGGAAGAGCAGCAGGCATTTAAAGCTGTTGACGGAATTGATAAACCGAAATTCTACGGCCTTGTAGAGTTCCCATACCCAAGTGGTGCGGGAATGCACGTTGGACATATTAAGGCATATTCCAGTATCGAGGTACTTTCCAGAAAGAGAAGAATGCAGGGATACAATGTACTGTTCCCAATCGGATTCGATGCATTCGGACTTCCTACTGAGAATTATGCGATTAAGACGAATACACATCCTCGTGAGATCACAGACCAGAACATTGCGAAATTCACTAATCAGCTGAAGAGTGTTGGATTCTCCTTTGACTGGAGCCGTGTAATCGATACCACACAGGAAGATTTCTATAAATGGACCCAGTGGATTTTCCTGAAGATGTTTGAGAACGGACTTGTTTTCCGTGATAAGACATTAGTTAACTATTGCCCGTCCTGTAAGGTTGTTCTTTCCAATGAGGACAGTCAGGGCGGCAAATGCGATATCTGCCACAGCGACGTTATCCAGAAGTCCAAGGATGTCTGGTATTTAAGAATCACCCAGTATGCAGACAAGCTTCTTGAGGGACTGGAGGATGTGGACTATCCGGCGAACATCAAGCAGCAGCAGGTAAACTGGATCGGTAAATCCACAGGTGCTTTCGTAAACTTTGCAGTTGACGGAATTGATGAGACACTGCAGATTTACACCACCAGACCAGATACCCTGTTTGGTGTAACCTTCATGGTTATCGCACCGGAGCATCCGCTGATCGACAAATATGCTGACCGCATTACCAACATGGATGAGATCAAGGCTTACCGTGAAGAGTGTGCGAAGAAGACTGAGTTCGAGAGAACCCAGCTTGTAAAAGAGAAAACAGGTGTATGCATCCAGGGACTTGAGGGCGTAAATCCTGTAAATGGCAAGAAGATCCCGATCTACATTGCAGACTATGTAATGATGGGATATGGTACCGGCGCGATTATGGCGGTACCGGCACATGACCAGAGAGACTATGACTTCGCCAAGAAATTTGGCATTGACATTATCCAGGTTATCAAGGGCGGCGACATTGAGAAAGAAGCCTACACAGGTGACGGCGAGATGATCAACTCCGATTTCCTGAATGGCTATACAAATAAGAAGGATTCCATCAAGCGCATGCTGGAAGAGCTTGAGAAGAAGGGCATTGGTAAAGCTGGCGTTCAGTACAAGATGAAAGACTGGGCATTTAACCGTCAGAGATACTGGGGCGAGCCAATCCCGATCGTTCATTGTCCGAAGTGCGGTGACGTAGCGGTTCCATATGAGGAGCTTCCGCTTCGTCTGCCGAAGATCAAGGATTTCCAGCCAGGTGAGGACGGACAGTCTCCACTTGCAAAGATTGATTCCTTCGTAAACTGCAAATGCCCGAAATGCGGCGGCGATGCCAAGAGAGAGACAGATACCATGCCACAGTGGGCTGGATCTTCCTGGTATTTCCTTCGCTATGTGGATCCACACAATACAGAAGCTCTTGCAGACCGCAAGAAGATGGAATACTGGATGCCGGTTGACTGGTACAACGGCGGTATGGAGCATGTAACCAGACATATGATCTACTCCAGATTCTGGCATCATTTCCTGTATGACATGGGAATTGTCAATACTCCGGAGCCATATGCGAAACGTTCTGCACAGGGTATGATCCTTGGTTCAGACGGTGACAAGATGAGTAAATCCAAGGGCAACGTTGTTGACCCGCTTGACATTGTAAATGAGTATGGTGCAGATGCACTTCGTACCTACGTTCTCTTCATGGGTGACTACGGCGCAGCTGCTCCGTGGAACGACAGCTCCGTAAGAGGCTGCAAGCGTTTCCTTGAGAGAGTTGCAGGACTGACCGATATCATGACAGAGGAGCCGGCAGCCAAGGATATGGAGGTTAAGATCCATAAGGCAATCAAGAAGGTATCCTCCGATATCGAGGCTATGAAGTTTAACACTGCAATTGCCTGCCTGATGACTCTCATCAATGAGATTTATGCTGTTGGCAAGATCAGCAAGGATGACCTTGTGATTTTCATCAAGCTCCTTTGCCCGTTTGCACCTCATCTTTGCGAGGAAATCTGGGAGACCATCGGTGGAGAAGGTTTACTTTCCCTTTCCCAGTGGCCGGAATATGAAGAGAGCAAGACTGTAGAGGACTCCATAGAAATCGGTGTCCAGGTCAATGGTAAGGTTCGTGGAACCATCGTAATCCCGAACGGCTGTGCGAAAGAGGAAGCTCTTGAGCTGGCGAAGAAGGACGAGAGAGTAGCTTCCTTCCTGGAAGGCAAGACTCTTGTAAAAGAGATTTATGTACCGAACAAGATCGTAAACTTTGTTGCGAAATAAAGATTACTGGAATAGAGAAACTCTCCACTGAATGATCGGTGGGGAGTTTTTTGAATTACAGCAGTTATCTTCAAATAAAAGAATAAAAGACTATCTTATAAAAGAAGATCAGTGGTCAGATAATATGAAGACTGACGGCACACTTGGAAAATTATAGCCAGAGAAAATGCAGAGATAGTCCACTGCTGGCTATAGAAGTATATAGAAAATGCATAAAACGATTATGACTGTTTTAAGAAATTAAACGCCTGCTCATAATGGAGAATGCGGTTTTTTTGATTTTCCAATAAGGTGGTTCGCTTTAATTCAATGGCAATTGTGTAATCTACAAGTTCTTTTCCAGTGCAGTCGAGAAGACGATATTTCTCGATAAGCTGCTGTTCGGAGATGGATTGAACATCGACAGCTGTAGTCGCTCTTTCTTCTGTTAACCCTAACAGGTAATCTGTAGAGACATGAAAAAGCTGCGACATCTTTATAAGGAATGGAAAGCCTGGTTCCCGAATGTCCATTTCGTAATTACGCAAAGTGTTGGCTGGAATGCCAAGCTCGGCAGCGAAAGCGTCGCGATTGCGATAACCATGTTCTTTACGCAGCTGCATAAGTCTTTTTCCAAAAGTCATGATAAAAATCCCTCCATTTTCTATTATTGATTGACAAAATCATATAGAATAGATATAATATACTCACCAGAACAGCTGGAAGGTAGATGCTCTCTACCTGATCCTGTTATATTGGGTGTTGACTATTGAGATAGCCGTTCCGCAACTTTCCGAGGGTTAGGACGGCTATTTCTTATGTATGGCGAATTCCAGAATAGAAACAAGTAAAATACCTGCGGTTAAAATAACCATAAATTCTTCATAGGTTGACATAAGTATCACCTCCTCCATAAAACTCGGATGGGTGAGAGCACGTCCCCCAACTGCTCGGGAAAATATATTAAATTTGAAATACATATATTTATTATATAGAATAATTCGAATTACGTCAATAAAAAATATCCAAATAAGGAATAGAATATATAAATACACTCAAAACGAGTAAAAAATAAGGAGCTGAAAAACGATGAATGGACTCAGCCAAAAACGATATCTCGAACTCCCCCTCCCAACAGAAGACGATCCCCGCTCAGACCAGCAGCGGATCCTGGATAGTCTGGCGGCGGCAGGTGTGGAAGAGCGGGTTCATATACCTGTCCACATTTTACGGAAGTTATACCCATTACTTGATAACGCAAAGTGGAAAATAACGGTTTCCCTTGCCTGGAATGGGGATAACTGGGAAATGGTGGAGATTGAGGAAGGAGATACCACCGCGCAGCATTATGGGCTGGCGGTGGATCTGGGAAGTACCACTGTGGTGGCGAGACTTCTGGACTGCAACAGTGGAGAGATTTTGAAGGAAGTCAGCTGCTTCAATAAGCAGATCCAGTGGGGGACAGATATTCTGTCCAGGATTTTTTACTGTAAAGATAATAAGGAAAAGCTGGAAGAAGTGCGGCGGGCTACAGTAGAATCCATTTGTGAATGCATGGATAAGCTGGATGCAAGCCACTCCGCGCTCTCCATGGTAATCGCGGGTAACACCACCATGATTCACTTCCTTCTGGGAATGGATGCCTTCTGCGTTTTCTACACTCCGCACGCAGTCCATGCCGATCGCCCCGGTTTCCAGATGGCGCGTGATCTGGACATTCCGCTGAAAGGCTACGTTTATTGTTACCCTGCCAAGTCAAACTACCTTGGCGGCGATATTATCAGCGGCATGATTGACACTGAATTATATAAGAAAAACGAGATCAGCGTTTTCTTCGATATCGGAACCAACGGCGAGCTGGTGATCGGAAATAAAGAATTTCTTCTCTGTGGTGCAGGCGCAGCAGGACCAGCGCTGGAGGGAGGCGTGGTGCGCACTGGAATGCGGGCAGACGCAGGGGCAGTAGATGAAGTGAGGATAAGGGATGGAAACATCTTTGTGCATGTAATTGGAAATTCTGCGCCTCAGGGAATCTGCGGTTCCGGTATCATAGACCTGATCGCAGAGCTTTTTCTGGAGGGATGGATCGACATCCGCGGCAAGCTTTCCCCGGAAAAAAGCCCTCTCATTCAGGAGAGAGACAACCAGCTCTGTGTGAAATATGCCCCCGGTCTGTACTTCTACCAGAAGGACATCGACGAATTTATCCGCACCAAATCCGCCGCCCACACCATGGTAGAAATCATGCTCCGTGAATCCGGTCTTGACTTAAACCAGGCCGACCGCTTCTACGTGGCAGGAGCCTTTGGCAAACACGTATCCAAAGAGTCTGCAATCGCCATCGGCATGTATCCCGACATGGACCGCGACCACATCATCAACGCTGGAAATTCCTCACTGGAAGGCGCCCAGAAGCTGCTTCTGAACCGGAGCCTTCTCACTGACATCGACCAGATCCTGGAAGAAATGGTCTACATCCAGTTCGCTGAAGTAGAAGACTTCCTGGAACTAATGGTAGCAGCCCAAGCATTGCCACATACAGATTATAAGCGGTATCCTACGGTTATGGAGAAGCTAAAAGAACGGCAGAAAGATATAAAGTTATAAACTGCTTTTTGATTTATTTCAATGGAAATTCATTTTCAAATGGTTGATTTGAAGGAGCTCTTTCGATATACTTAGAAGTAATAGAAATCATCGAAAAGGAGTGATTACATGCCATTACTCGAAGAAAAAGTTTATACAATAGATGATATATATGCTCTTCCGGAAGGGGAGAGAGCGGAGCTTATTGATGGACATATATACTATATGGCACCACCTAACAGGACACACCAGAAAATATCCATGGAACTGTCAGCCAGAATTCTTGAGTACATCCGTTCCCATAAGGGAAAATGCGAAGTCTATGCTGCTCCATTTGCAGTATATCTGGATGATACGACTGGTACTTATGTAGAGCCAGACATTTCAGTAATTTGTGACCCGGATAAACTGGATGATCAAGGATGCAATGGTGCACCAGACTGGATTATTGAGATTGTTTCTCCTGCAAGTAAACGAATGGACTATTATACGAAGCTTTTTAAATACAGAACAGCAGGTGTAAGAGAATACTGGATCATAGATGCGGCTAAGAATCAGATATTTGTATATAATTTTGAAAAAGGAGATACGGAACAATATACACTGCAGGATTCGGTAAAAGCAGGAATTTATGAGAACCTGGTGATTGATTTTAGTAAACTGGATATTTAGAAAATGCATGTAAGGGCAGGCCTGTTTTGCAGCTTGCCCTTTTTGCAATTCGTACAGCAATAATGAGAAAATGTAAAAATTATCTAAATTTATAGTAATTTCTCACAAAATATGCTATACTACTCCCAAACCAACAGACAGGAAGTGTACGAAATGACAGCACCCAAGAAACCACCAATTACGAAAAGTTTCGGATACGCATTTGAAGGAATTTTCACCTGCATCCGCAAGGAACGGAATATGAAGATCCACTGCGTGATGGCAGTCCTTGTGGTGATTGCGGGCATGATCCTGAAGCTTTCCCCAGTGGAATGGTGCATTTGTCTGGGGCTATTCGGACTGGTGATGGCACTGGAGCTGGTGAATACAGCTGTGGAAGCAGTGGTGGATCTGGTGACCAGCGAGTACAAGCCTCTGGCGAAAATCGCCAAAGATACAGCAGCAGGCGCAGTACTGATCGCAGCCATCATGGCAGCAATCGCCGGAATGATCATTTTCGTACCCAAAGGACTGGCATTTCTTGGACTTTTATGAGAAGTCCGATCTGCTGAAAACGAAAATCCCACAGGGAGTTGGCAGATACAGCTGTAAATAAGAAAGGAGCACACACTATGGAACTTGGAGAAGGCATCAAAAAAATATTACTTGCAGGAATCGGCACTGCAGCAGTGACCGCAGAGAAATCCAAAGAAGTTCTGGATGAACTGGTAAAGAAAGGTGAGCTCACTGTAGAACAGGGCAAGGTCCTCAATCAGGAGCTGAAGCACAATATCAAAGAGAGCATGAAGAAGAACGTAAACGTAACCCTGAAGCCGTCCAACCCGGATGAGCTGAAGGAAGTCCTTGGCAAAATGACTCCGGATCAGCTGGCTGCCCTGAAAGAGCAGATCAGCAAGATGCAGGCAAAAGACGTAGACGCAGAGGAGACTGCCGAAGAAGAGGAAGAGACAGAAGAAGCCGAGGAAGCCAAAGAAGAATACGAGGACGACCCTCAGGAATAAGCAATAACATTTTCCGAAAAAGAAATAGTATTGCCTTGTTTAAGAAGTGCAGCAGGAAATCCTGAATGGCATTGCAGAACAAAATAAAGAAATTTATGAAGGCAGGATGAGGAGAAAGAGTACCCGAATCCTGTCTTTTCAGTGAGGGGAACAGACATGGGTGTGACAAAGAATGACAGTACGATGAAGTCAGAGGCAGACCAGGCGCAAAGAAAGAATCTGGAAGCAGAAATCCAACAGGGTAAAAATGAGAAAAGCAGTACAGCTGATAAGAAGTCAAATGGCAAAGACACCGGCACTTATAAAGAAAGGCTAAAAGAAATTACAGCCGTTCTCCACAAGCATGCCATCACCCGAGGCGTCTCCCCGGAAAAGCTCCGCCTCATTCTCACAGATCTCGGCCCCACCTTCATCAAGCTGGGACAGATCATGTCCATGCGTTCCGACATTTTGCCCAAGCGTTACTGTGACGAGCTGATGAAGCTTTGCTCTGATGTAGACCCTATGCCATTTGCGGAAGTAGAAGAAGTCCTCCGGGAAGCTTTCGGCTGTCCCTGGCAGGAAGAATTTCAGGAAATCCAGGAGAAGCCCCTTGGCTCAGCCTCTATCGCCCAGGTACACCACGCCGTCCTGAAAACCGGCGAAGAAGTTGTGATAAAGGTTCAGCGAAAGGGCATCTACGAGATCATGGCCCGCGATATCGGCCTGATGAAGAAGGCAGTGAAGCTCCTTCCCCCTGTAAGCATCAAGGAAGCGGTAGATCTGAATCTTGTGCTGGAAGAGCTGTGGCGCGTTACCCAGGAAGAGATGAATTTCCTGACGGAAGCAGCCAACATGGAAGAATTTTCCAGGAAAAATAAAAATGTGGCATTTGTGAAAACGCCTATTCTTTACAGGGAGTATACCACAGCCAGTGTCCTTGTTATGGAATACATCGACGGTATTCCCATCGACCATAAGGAAGAGCTTCTCGCAGGCGGCTATGACCTTGATGAGATTGGCAGCAAATTTGTGGATAATTTTATCAAGCAGGTTATGGACGACGGCTTTTTCCACGCAGACCCCCATCCGGGAAATGTGATGATCCAGGGCGGCAAAATCGTGTGGATCGACATGGGAATGATGGGACGGCTGAATGATCGTGACCGGGAGCTGATCGGTCAGGCTATCGAGGGTATGGCACTGAATGACATTGGAAAAATTCAGGATGCAGTGCTGGCACTTGGAGAATTCAAGGGGAAACCTAACCAGAGCCGTCTTTACACAGACATCCGCGACCTTATGGCGAAATATGGCACCGCAGATTTTGGCGAAATCGATATCGTAGAAATCCTTACAGATCTGATGGACGTGATGAAAGAGAACAAGATCGTCATGCCCCATGGCCTCACAATGCTTGCAAGAGGGCTAACTCATATGGAAGGGGTACTGGCAGATATCAGCCCGGAGATCAATATGGTGCAGATTGCAGCAGCCCGCTTGAGGGGAAACCTTCTGGAGGAGGGAAACTGGAAGAAGCAGATGAAGGGCAGCGGGAAAAAGCTGTATCGCTCCATGCTCCGCGCTGTGGATATCCCTGCGTTGGCAGCAGATTTCCTGCAGGGCTGTATGAAAGGCCAGACCAAGATCAACCTGGATTTGCATGCTTCAGATGACCTGGCGTGGCTGATGCGCCGCCTGATCCGGAACATTGTGCTTGGTCTTTGGGTAATGGCACTTCTGATCAGCTCCAGTATTATCTGTACCACAGATATGACACCGAAGATAATGGGAATTCCGGCTTTTGGAGTGCTGGGGTACTTTGGGGCGCTGGTCATTCTCATGTATCTGTTTATCAAACATTTTATGAAAAAGTAGTGGAAAAAATCAGTGGGAAAATCGGGTTAAGTGGATAAAATTACCAAACTTTGCCGGAAAAGCCAGAAAGAAACCTGGGGGGGTGTCAAGCGTTTTTGAAAATGTCCTAAAATAATTGAAGTATTAGCCCCGGCTTTT
>ERZ773118.827-NODE-827-length-25907-cov-12.5674_pt1 | contig 25907 bp, 21 predicted proteins | sample MGYA00580562_ERZ773118 | MGnify/ENA primary metagenome ERZ773118 (study PRJEB29015, sample SAMEA2737878) | human gut metagenome | biome: human gut; feature: human-associated habitat; material: faeces | place: China | collected 2012 ... | reverse complement strand
ATGATAGAAGTACATACATTTCCTGAAAAAGAGGATAAGACATTGATGAATATCATTATGGTATATCCATTAAAAGAAGACAGTGAAAATGAAGTCATCAGATTTTTACACATTTTATTTGTATCGGATATGGAAGTAGCTAAGAAAAAGCAGATATTAGAAGAAAGATATAAAATAAAAATGACAAGAGAACTAGAGGAGGCAATGGATGATATGTGTAATGTAATTGAATATTATGAAAGAAAGACAAGAGTAGAGGCATTGGCAGAAGGGAAAGAAGCAGGTATAGTTGAAGGAGAAGTAAATACAATGCTCAAGGCTATAGAAAAAATAGAAAAAAATATGAATTTGAGCAGAGAAGAAGCAATGGAGATTTTAGAGATTGATGAAGAATTAAAAACTAAGATTTTAGATAGGTTAAACAGAAGGAAATCATAAATTCATTTACGTATTTGTATCCGATATAATCCTTGTAAAAGAAATGCTTGTAATACAGTATGGATTTCTATATAATTGTATATGGTAAAAATCAAAGGTAATGACAGGAAGAGTACTGCATTTTGAAAACCTAGAGAACAGATGGCAGGTGGAAATCTGTATGAAGAAATGACAGGAAAATGGCCCTGGAACCGCTTTTTTGAATGATTAGAAAAAGTCGTGAATCTAGCGTTAAGGATTTGAGGTGTACATTTGTACACGAAAAAAGGTGGTAACACGAATCTCTCGTCCTTTGATGAGAGATTTTTATTTTCTAAAAGGGAGGATTTACTTATGTGTGAAAACTGCAAGAAGAAACCATATTTTATCACTACAGCAATTGCTTATACATCAGGAAAACCACATATTGGAAATACATATGAAATCGTATTGACTGATGCGATCGCGCGTTATAAACGTCAACAGGGATATGATGTATTTTTCCAGACGGGAACAGATGAACATGGTCAAAAAATTGAAGAAAAAGCAAGAGATGCTGGTATTACACCAAAACAGTTTGTAGATAATGTTGCTTCTGTTGTTCGTAAAAACTTTGATATGATGAATACATCTTATGATTACTTTATTCGTACAACGGATGAACAGCATGAAAAACAAGTGCAGAAAATCTTCAAAAAATTATATGAAAAAGGTGACATTTATAAAAGTACCTATGAAGGAATGTATTGTACACCATGTGAATCTTTCTGGACAGAGAGTCAATTAGTTGATGGCTGCTGTCCAGATTGTGGTCGTCCAGTGAAAAAGGCAACAGAGGAAGCGTATTTCTTTAAAATGCAGAAATATGCCGATCGTTTAATTCAGTATATTGAAGAACATCCGGAATTTATTCAGCCAGAATCTCGTAAAAATGAAATGTTGAATAACTTTTTAAGACCGGGACTACAGGATTTATGTGTATCTCGTACTTCTTTTACATGGGGTGTACCAGTCGATTTTGATCCAAAACATGTTGTATATGTATGGGTAGATGCTTTGACAAACTATATTACATCTTTAGGATATGATGCGGATGGAAATCATGGGGAAAACTTTAAGAAATACTGGCCTGCTGATGTACATATCATCGGGAAAGATATTTTACGTTTCCATACAATTTACTGGCCAATTATCTTAATGGCACTTGATTTGCCACTTCCAAAACAGGTATTTGGACATCCTTGGCTATTAGTTGGCGATGGAAAAATGTCTAAATCAAAAGGAAATGCGATTTATGCTGATGAATTAGTACACTATTTTGGTGTAGATGCAGTACGTTATTTCGTTCTTCATGAAATGCCATTTGCTCAGGATGGAACAATTACCTGGGATTTGATGGTAGAGCGTGTGAACTCTGATTTAGCAAACGTTTTAGGAAACTTGGTAAACCGTACAATTTCTATGCAGAATAAATACTTTGGCGGTGTAATTAGCAATCCATTAGAAAAAGAAGCTATTGATGAAGAATTGATCTCATTGGCAATGGATACACCAAAACGTGTAGAAAAAGCAATGGATACCTTGCATGTTGGAGAAGCCATCGATGAAATTTTTGCGCTTTTGAAACGTTGTAATAAATATATTGATGAAACAACACCATGGGTTTTAGGAAAAGATGAAAGCAAAAAAGATCGTTTAGCAACTGTACTTTACAACTTGATGGAAAGTATCCGTATTGCTGCAGTACTTTTAAGCAGCTATATGCCAGAAACTTCTGAGAAAATCTTAGATGAATTAAGTACTTCACAAAGAGATGCAGAAAGCTTAAAAGAATTTGGTATGTTAGAATGTGGTCGTACAGTTGATTCTAAACCAGAAATTCTATTTGCTCGTATCGATATGAAAGAATTTATGGAAAAACTGGAAGCTGATAAAAAAGCACAGGAAAAAGCAGAAGTAAAAGCTGCTAAAGAAGATAAAAAAGATGTGAAAGAAGAAATTTCAATTGAAGATTTTACAAAAGTAGAATTAAAAGTAGGGACAATTATTTCTGCAGAAAAACATCCAAAAGCAGATCGTTTGTTAGTAGAACAGATTGATTTAGGAAATGAAACACGTCAAATCGTCAGTGGAATTGCGAAATCATTTAAACCAGAAGAAGTAATAGGGAAAAAGGTAGTTGTGGTAACGAACTTAAAACCAGTAAAACTTCGCGGGGTAGAAAGTCAAGGTATGATTTTATGCGCAAGTACAGAAGATGATTTGGATATTGTTTCCATTGCGAAAGATCTTCCTAATGGAACGAAAGTAAGCTAGTTTATGAATCCGAAACAAAAGGTTACGATTTTTGGTTCCGTAGGACTATTAATTCTTGTAGGACTTGTGTTTATCATCAAAGGATGGCAAGTGCAGGAACAAATACTTCTATTTCGTGGGATTTTGTTGATCGTGATGGGTATTGGAAGAGGTATAATGTTGAAAAAATATCTTCCAGGCGATAATGATGATACAAATTTAGATGATTATTTAGAAGATGAAGAAAAAGAAGAAGATAAAAATTAAAAAAATTATAGTAGCTACTTGCGATATAGACAAAGTATTGTTATAATTGTATAGCACTTACTTTGGGCCCGCATGAGGCTTAAGGCGGAAGGAGAGTATATTATGAAAAAAGGAATTCATCCAGAATACCACCGTATTATGGTAAAATGTACTTCTTGTGGAGCTGAATTTGAATCAGGTTCAACTGCAAAAGAATTGCGTGTTGATACTTGTTCAAACTGTCATCCATTCTTTACTGGACGTCAGAGATTCGCTGCTGCTGCAGGACGTATTGAAAAATTCAACAAAAAATACGGACTTAAATAACAACAATTACAAAGAAAAAAGAGTTATAACAGAAGGACAAATTGTTCAAGAAGTTATGACTCTTTTTTTAATATAGTAATACAATTATGTAATCTTTTATATGCGATAAATGGTCATACGACTTGTAGGAATGTTTAGAAATAAGTAAGATATAGATACTTGTAGAAGTAGTATAGTTTTGAAAAATGAAAGAATACTAATACTAGTGAAAAAATAAGGAGATTATTTATGAGTAAAGTATTATATATAAAAGCAAATATTAAAGAAGAAGGGCAATCTAGAACATTTCAAGTGTCCGACCATTTTGTAGAAATGTATAAAAAGAATCATCCGGAAGATGAAATCATTACATTGGATTTATATAAAGAAGGTATTGATTTTTTAAGATCACAGGATTTAGATTCTGTATTTGGGCCTAAGACAGAAGAAAGTAAACAGCACCCTGTATTGAAATATGCATATCAATTTCAGGAAGCAGATAAATATATTTTTGCTGCACCAATGTGGAATTTATCTATGCCGGCTATTTTAAAAGCTTATTTGGATTATGTCAGTGTTACAGGTATTACGTTTCGCTACACTGCACAGGGGCCACAAGGACTTTTAGAAAATAAAAAAGCTATCCATATTACTGCTCGTGGAGGCGTATATGAAGGAAGCGAAGTAGAAATGGGAGATCGTTATCTGCGCACGCTGTTAAATTTCTTTGGTGTATATGACATCTCTACCATTGCGATTGAAGGTTTAGATGTAATCGGAAATGATATTGAAAACATTCTTTCTTCATCAAAAGAAAAAGCTAAAAAACTTGCGGGAACATTTTAATCTAAGAAACAGGAGTGTAAGCTTCTGTTTTTTTGTCTAATTATGTAGTATAATAAACTGCGTTATGAGGTGAAGATATGTATCAGCAGTATAAAGAGGGATGGCTGGAAGTTATTTCTGGCTGTATGTTTGCAGGCAAGACAGAAGAACTTATTCGTAGAATTAAAGTTTTGGAATATGCAAAGAAAAAAATAGCAGTATTTAAACCGAAAATAGATAATCGATACAGTGAAGATTCTGTTGTCTCTCATGCGGGAAGCAGTGTGAAAAGTTTTAATATTAAAAATGCAAGAGAAATTTTTGATTACATAGACGATAGTTATGATGTAATCGCAATTGATGAGGTACAGTTCTTTGATGAAGAAATTGTAGAAATTTGTGATCATTTTGCGGATCAGGGAAAAAGAGTTATGGTAGCTGGACTGGATATGGATTTTAGAGGAGAACCATTCAGTGTAATGCCGCAGTTGTTTACACATGCAGAGTTTGTCACAAAACTAACAGCAGTATGTATGAAATGTGGCGCACCTGCGACAAGAAGCCAAAGATTAATTGATGGTCATCCAGCTCGTTATGATGATCCAGTTATTCAGGTTGGCGCAAGCGAACAGTATGAGGCAAGATGTCGTCATTGTCATGAAGTGCCGGGAAAAAGAACCATTCATAAGGACTAACAAATTTAAATTGTAGAAAGAAGGTTATGCGTAATCTTCTTTTCTTTTTGTGAAAAAGTAGGATATATATTGACTATGTAAGATTTTTAAGTATTATATATAACAAAAGTAAATATTAAATGGAGCAGTATATTAACAAGATGCTGTAATGATATATCTTATCATGGGTAGATATTTTCGTATAAAGATTGGAGGGATGTTTGATGGAATTAAAGAAAAAAGAACAGGGGAAAAACAAAAACAGATTTAATATTTGGAAATTTCTGCTTGCGAATAAATTACTTACCGCAATAGGCATGATAGCTTTGCTTATGGTAGTTGTACTTGGAATTGGAAAATCTTATGTAGCAGAAAGCAAAACTACAAAGCTTGGTTTTGAAGATATTGGGGAACTGGCTACACAAAGTGCATATGTTACGGAAGTAAATGTGACAAAAGCCGCAAGAAATCTATTTGGTATGGAAATTCCATTTACGCAAAGCAAGTATGTATATAGTTATGATGTGAATATAAAAGCAGGATTTAACTTTAATGAGATAGAGTGGAAAGAAACGAATCATGTAATTGAAGTAAAATTGCCAGAAGCAAAAATCTTAAGTACGGAAATAGATATGGATTCCTGCAAGATCTACCATGAAGATGAAAGTATATTTCGACAGATTACATTATCTGAAAACAACAAAGCATTGGCGGAATTAAAAAAGAATGCGGAAAAAGATGCGATTTCTAATGGGTTGTTGGAAAATGCATATGAAAATGCAGAAAAAATATTAACTCCTTTTTTTGAGAAAGAATATGATTTAAAGGAGTATAAGATAAAATTTATTAAGAAATAGGAGATGATTAACAAATGATGAAAAAACTTCGATTTATCTTAATAGGTATTGTTATTCTTATTGCATTGTTTTATTTTGTATTATTTTTAACTGCATAGTATACAAGAATATAAATAATATAGAGGGTGTCTGCTGTAGATATAAGCAGAGGGCACTTTCTTTTTTTATTCTTTTTAGATGTTGAAAAATTCTTTTCATTTTAAGTGTTCAATGGTATAGTATATAAGGATATTTATGCCATTTAAGGCTAGTATAAATAGAGGCAGGAGGTTATGTTATGAGTATCATGATTGAACGTCTGGAAGGTATGGTAAACCGTTATCACGAAATTACGGAAATGATGATGATGCCGGAAATCGTATCCGACAGTAAAGAACTTGCGAAACTTGGAAAAGAACAGGCAGATTTAACACAAGTTGTAGAAACTTATGAAGAATACAAAAAAAGTGCGGAAGCTTTACAGGAAGCAAAAGAACTTTTAATGGAAGATGATAAAGAAATTAAAGAAATGGCGAAGATGGAAATTGAAGAACTTGAGCCTAAAATTGAAGAACTTTTAGGAAAGCTGGAAATTCTTCTGATTCCAAAAGATCCAAATGATTCTCACAATGCGATTGTGGAAATTCGTGGAGCAGCTGGTGGAGATGAAGGAAATATCTTTGCGGGTGACTTATATCGTATGTATAGCAAATATGCAGAAAGCCAGGGCTGGAAAATTGAAATCATTGAAATGGATGATTCTGAGGCTGGCGGATTCTCTTTGGTATCCTTTATGGTAAAAGGGGATGGCGTATATGGCAGATTGAAGTTTGAATCTGGAAGTCATCGTGTACAGCGTGTTCCAAAAACAGAATCACAGGGACGTATTCATACATCTACTGCGACGGTTTTAGTTACACCGGAAATTGAAGCAGAAGATTTTGATATTGATATGAATGATTTGGAAATTGAAACCATGCGTGCAAGTGGTGCCGGTGGACAGCACATTAATAAAACAGACTCTGCTGTACGTATCATCCATAAACCAACAGGTATTATTGTAAAATGCCAGGATGGTCGTTCTCAGCATGAAAACCGTGCAACAGCATTGATGACTATTCGTTCTCGTGTATATGAAGAACATCAGCGTAAACTGGAAGAAGAACAGGGAGCTGAAAGAAGAAGCAAGATTGGTACAGGAGATCGTGCAGAAAAAATCCGTACTTACAACTATCCGCAAAACCGTGTTACTGATCACCGTATTGGATATAACGTAAACCAGCTGGATCGTATCATGGAAGGTAGAATGCAGGAATTATTAGATGCTTTACAAAGTGCTGATCAGCAGGCAAAATTAGCAGGTACAAAAAATGAGTAGTTATAAAGAAGTGCTAAAACATGCACAGAGACGCATGGAAGAAGCAGATCGAGGAGAGCAGGCAGCTTTGCTTTATCTTTTGGAACTGACAAATATGGAAGCACATAATTTATATATGGAATTTGAACAGGAAATGCCAGAAGATATTGAAAAAGAATATGAAGCAGGTATTCAGCGTTTACTGGCAGGAGAACCGTTAGGGCATGTGCTTGGTTTTGAATGGTTTTATGGGTATCGTTTTAAAGTAAATGAAGATGTGTTGATTCCAAGACCTGAAACAGAAGAGCTTGTTGCCAATGTATTGGCTGCTTATGATGAATATTTTCAAGGACAGCAGGTAACTGCGGCAGATATTGGTACAGGTAGTGGAGCAATTGCGATTTCTTTAAAGAAAGAGGAAGAAAACATTCACATGCTGGCAAGTGATATTAGTGAAAAAGCAGTGATGGTGGCGAAAGAAAATGCCGCAAATAACGATGCAGTAGTATCCTTTCTAGTAGGTGATATGTTACAGCCTTTGATTGATCGTGATATCAAACTGGATATTCTTATTAGTAATCCTCCCTATATTCCAAATGAAGAAGTTATGGAGGATAGTGTGGTAAATTATGAACCGCATGTGGCTTTGTTCGGTGGAGAAGACGGCTTGAAATTTTACCGTGTTATCTTTGAAAATGCACCTAAGATTCTAAATGAGAAAGCATTTATGGCATTTGAAATGGGTTATAACCAAAAAGAAGCATTGAGTGCAGAAGCCAGAAAATATTTCCCTGATGCGAAGATTGAAGTCATTAAGGATATGAGTGGTAAAAACAGAATGTTGTTTATCTACTTAAACCTTGAATAGAAAACATAGATTACAGGCAGCTTTGTGCTGCTTTTTGTATTTCGTTCACATATAATGATGTATGGTAAGTGAATACATTATTAAAAATTTAGTATTATTGGAAATTATAGTGTTCTATTTGTTTTTTACAGTCAAAATAAAAGTTCTGTGGTAAAATGTTAGTACGTTTATAGGAAAGGATGTTGTATATGGCGGATATTATTGTCATTGGTGGAGGACATGCTGGTGTAGAGGCAGCACTTGCTTGTGCACGTATGAATAAAGATACCATTCTATATTCTATGCATATTGATATGATCGCATCAATGCCCTGCAACCCAAGTGTAGGAGGACCTGCAAAGGGAATCGTTGTTCGTGAAATTGATGCATTAGGTGGAGAAATGGGAAAGGCTGCGGATGCAACAGCACTTCAGTTTAAGATGTTGAATACAACGAAAGGACCTGGTGTACAGTGTCTTCGTGTGCAGTCAGATAAAATTGCGTATATGCGTTATATGCAGAATAAAGTGTTACATCAAGAGCATCTTGAAGTGCGTGAGATGTGTGTGGAAAAGGTATTGGCAGAAAATGGTGTTGTTCGTGGAGTGTTACAGGCGGATGGTCATATAGAGCCTTGTCATTCTTTGATCATCACAAGTGGAACGTTTATGAGCAGTCGTATTTTAGTAGGACATACTTCTACCAAACAAGGACCAGATGATGAACCTACAACAGATTCATTATCACAAAGTCTGCGTGATTTAGGTATTCATACATTCCGTTTAAAAACAGGAACACCAGCACGTATTCGCAGTGATTCCATTGATTTCAGTAAAACGGAAGTACAACCCGGCACAGATGCTTTTTTACGCTTTTCCAATGAAACGAAGTCCATTCGCCCTTTTGAAAAACAGGCGGTATGTTATCTGACCTATACAAATGCGAAAACACATGAAATTATTCGCTCTCATTTAAAGGATTCTGCTATGTATTCCGGGCTTGTGAAAGGGATTGGCCCACGTTATTGTCCAAGTATTGAAGATAAACTGGTACGTTTTGCGGATAAGGAACGTCATCAGATTTTCCTGGAACCGGAAAGTGAATCTTTAAATACAACTTACATACAGGGATTTTCTACTTCTATGCCACACGATGTGCAGGAAGATATGTTGAAAAGCTTGCCGGGATTAGAAAACTGTATCATTGAGAAATATGCCTATGCGATTGAGTATGATGCGATTGATCCATTACAGTGCAAACCAACATTGGAAAATAAAAAGATTGAAAATCTTTATACTGCAGGGCAAATTAATGGAACAAGTGGTTATGAGGAAGCAGCTGCCCAGGGGTTAATGGCAGGTATTAATGCTGTATTGAAAATGGATGGCAAAGAACCTCTTATTTTACATAGAGATGAAGCATATATCGGTGTTATGATTGATGATTTGGTGACTAAGGGTACAAAAGAGCCTTATCGTTTATTAACATCAAGAGCAGAATATCGTTTGTTGTTGCGTCATGATAATGCAGATCGAAGATTAAGTACTTATGGACATGAATTTGGACTTATTAGTGATGAAAGATTCTCTGCATTTGAAGAGAAAGAAAAAAATATTCAAGAATGTAAGGAGTATTTAAAGACAGTTCGCTTTACACCAAAATCTGAAATTAATACTTACTTGGGATCTATTGAATATGGAACATTAAAAGAGGGAATTTCTGCTTTAGATTTATTAAAACGTCCAAAAGTTACATTAGATGGCATGAAAGATTATCTGGAGATAAAATATGATGATGAAGTACTTTCTCAGGTAGAAATTGAAGTCAAATATGAGGGTTATATCAACAAAGCAAAAAGAGATGCTGCACATTTAAGACAAATGGAAAGGGTAAGTTTACCACAAGATTTGGATTATAACAGTATTCAGCATTTATCTTTAGAAGCAAAACAAAAGCTATCAGAAATACAGCCAATGACGATGGGGCAGGCCTCTCGAATTTCAGGTGTGAATCCAGCTGATATTGCGGTATTGGCAGTATATTTGGAGCAGTTAAAACGAAATTAGAAAGATATAACAAAAAATGATGCGTTACCGTATTTAAATTACTTTGCATCATTTTTTATCGTATCTTTCATTTTACTTTTATTTATTAAAAAGTTTTTTTGTACTCACCATGATATGATACATTTGTACATTAAGTATATAGTGTGTTTACAATTCTCTGTTAAAAAGAAAAAAATCAATGTCTACTGATTTAATATATCTTTTATAAAGTAGAAAGCGTTATTAAATAATGTTTATTAATTAATACTTTTATAATATAATTATGTATGATAAGAGGAGGAAATATAATGGAACTACAAGAGAAACTATATGCGCTAAGTGAGAGGATTAATCAATTAAAGGGGAATATTCAAACCGAGGAAGCAACAAAACAATCTTTTATATTACCTTTTTTTCAAGCATTAGGATATGATGTTTTTAATCCGCTAGAATTTGTTCCTGAATTTACAGCAGATGTTGGAATTAAAAAGCACGAGAAAGTTGATTATGCTATTTTAAAGGATGATGAGCCATTAATCTTAATAGAAGCTAAATGCTGTAATGAAAAACTAGATAAACATGACTCTCAATTATTTAGATACTTTGGAACAACAAAAGCCAAATTTGCTATTCTAACAAATGGTATTGAATATAGATTTTATACAGATTTAGAACAGCCTAACATCATGGATACACAACCATTCTTCATTTTAAATATGGAGGATCTAAACGAACAATCTACTTCATACATAGAGAATTTCTTGAAAAATGATTTAGATATTGAAAGTATATTAGATAGTGCATCAAATTTAAAATATATGAGTTTGTGTAAAAATGCTTTTAAAGAATTATTTGATGATCCTAGTGATGAATTCGTCAAACTAATTTTAAATAATGGTGTATATGAAGGAATCAAAAATCAAAAAGTAATTGATAAATTTAAACCTATAATAAAACGTGCTTTAAATCAGTTTATTAATGAAAAAATGTCTTCTAAATTTAAAGAAACACTAAATAAAACAGATGAAGAACCAACAGATCAAAATGATGTTGAATTAGATGAAACGAAAGAAGAAAGTAAGATAATAACAACATTTGAAGAAATGAGTGCTTTTGCTGTCGTTAAATCAATATTAAGAAAATACGTTGATGTAAAAAGAATTGCATATCGCGATACCGCAAGTTATTTTGGAGTATTATTAGATGATAATAGTAGAAAATGGATTTGTCGTATAAATTTAGATTCTAGAAATAAACATATAATTATTTCTGATGATCAGAAGAATGGAGTACGATACGATATAGAAAATATAGATGATATCTATAACTTTGAAGAGGAACTAAAAACATCATTAAACAAATATTTACAGTAATATCATTATTGAACAAATCTACTTGATGTGGTTTTGTTCAATATTTTTTTCTGCGTATTATTAGTTCTACCATTTTCCTGTTTGTATTTTTGAATCAGTGGGTATAACTAAGATAATACACAATGTTGACAGTATTACTTAATCGCTTAAAACAAAGTAATATATCTCGTATTTATTAGGTTTAATATCTAGGCAGAACTGCTTTGATGGTTTTGGGAATACGAGAATATTTCATTATTATATGTGTTCCTATTCTAACCAAAATTTGATGAGAATGATTAAAAAATGGTTAGAAATATACAAACTTTGGATTACTACTTTCGGATCAGAGTATACTTGCAATTAGGAGAAGAAAAAATCAAGTTTATAATAGATTTAAGGATAGATAAAACAAATGCTAAGGAAAGAAATGAAACAGGACAAAAACGATGGAAGATAGAAAATAAGGTTTGTAATGAAGAAAAATCAAAAAATGGGCTGAAACATGCATAGAGTTATGGTAATGTAATGATTGAAACTTTGTTTACGATTAGTTACTGAACTCAACATGTCGCCTATCTTTACAAAAAGTGTATGTTATAATGAAATGAGGGGAGGGGATAATATGAAACAAAGTATTATGCTTGGAAACGGTGTTAACAGATGTATGTTTTCTAATATCTCATGGGGAGATTTGTTAGATGATATCGCTAAAGATTATAAGAATGTTAAATTAAATAAAAATATTTCATTTCCTATGCAATTTGAGAATTTGATAAATCAAATTCTAGATAATGAAGATGACCCTTCAGACGATTTATATAACGAAATAAAAAGGCGTATCATAGAGCGTTTAAAGGAAGCCGAAGCAGAGTTACCAGAAGAAAAGCTAACACTACATAAGTCATTTGCTCAAAGTGCAGATGCAATTATTACAACAAACTACGATTTTCTGATTGAAAAAAGTCTAGATGAAGTGATTCTATTTCCTAAAGGTTCGAAAAACAACAAATACAATATCAATAATTTTGTTAAGGTAGCAGGGAAAAATGTATATCATATACATGGGGATTTACAGCACGTAAATTCAATATGTTTAGGATATGAACACTATGCAGGGACATTGCAGCATCTGCGTGGCGAGTTGGCTAAAAAAAAGAAGGAATATGGCGATAAGCCTGCTATCATTTGGGCTTTAGAAAAGCAGGAGAATGTATTAAATACGTGGGCAGAAAAATTCTTTACTGATAATATTGATATCGTTGGCTTAGGTCTAACACAATCCGAAATAGATATTTGGTGGCTGATAACATATAGAGCTTTTTTATATTATTCAAATCGCTTTGGTGCACGAGATCTAATTCAAAATACCATTAGATATCATGAAATCTCAACAAAACCAGATAAAGATATGGAATATGCTTTGAGTAAGTGCCATGTTGAATATCGATTTCATGAAATTAAAAAAATAGAAGATTCAGATTATTTTGAAGCTTACAATAAAATCGCAGAAGAATTGAAGAAAGCAGCGGATAGTGCAGGTTAAATCAAAAAACTTGATAAATACATTATAGGAAATCGACATGATTCCTATAATGGTTAAAATAATGGTAGAATACGTAACTATAAATAAGAAAATAATAGAAAAACTGTGCTTTTGGAAGAAATTCGAATTTTTCTTAATAGGCACAGTCTCTTTTTTATCAATGTTTTTGTTAAACATCATGCGAAAGCATTGCATGTTTTGATGATAAAGCGCATCATACGATACAATGCATCATAGTTATCTTTTTCGATTCGTACTGTACAATTATCTATACGTATCACATTGTCCATACGACTTGCGAATGCTGCATTGCGTTCATGATGAAAGGTAATTTCCATACTATGAGAAGTTACATCTTTCTTCATAAATGCATGCGTTAAAGCTTTTGGAATTTCAGTTTGATAACGTTTCATAAGTGTATTCCAGCTGCAGCAAAGAGCACATTGAGAATTAATTGCTTTTTTTGTTTCTACATAAGAAAATCCCTTACCCAATTCTTCTTCTATTTGCTGTTTTAAAAGATTATCTCCACTAACAAGGATAACAGGAACACCATATTCCCAGGCAAGACGAGCATTAATGCCAGCCTCTCCCATTTCCATTCCATCTACTTTAATATTTCGAATCATCGCTCCCCAATTGGTATGTGCCATAATACCTGCTGTATTGGAACGACAATGATAACCAATAAAACATACACCATCATAACTGTCATCAAATCCTTCCATCATGCCATATGGTTTATAAGCACCATTGCTGGAAACAAAAGATACACGTGGATCTAAGCGAGATGGCAAAAGATTATCCATATTGCCATGACCATCATTCACGATAATTTCCTCAACACCATTTTCAAATAAGGCAGAAATAACTAAATTTACTTCATTTATCATGTTGGTTCTATATTCTTCATACTCTGCACCACCTCGCATCGTATAAGCAGGGTTGCTGTTTCCCCATATTCCTTCAATATCTGCAGAGATATAAATTTTTTTCATTGTAAATACCCTCTTTCTGTTATATGTATTATGACATGAATGGAAAGTTTATACAATAAGTGTTGAGAGATGGAGAAGCTTGAAAAAAGAAAATAATATGTAAGCGCACTCATTGATGAAATATATAATAAGGAGTATAATAAGAATAGAAATAAGGAGGTCGACATTTATGAAAAAGACCATTATTACAATTAGTAGACAATTTGGAAGCGGAGGAAGAGAAGTAGGTGAAAAGCTTGCGAAAGATTTAGGTATTCCATTTTATGATAAGGAATTAATTGAAATAGCCGCAAAAGAAAGTGGAATGGATCCTGAATTGTTTGTGGAAGATGACACACGTACAAGCTTGGGATTTCATCTGATTGGTGCTTTAGGATATTCTTTGGGTGGACCATTATCTACGATTACCGAATTATCATTGAATGATCGTTTATATCTGGTACAATCACAGGTTATTGAACAGGTTGCTCAGGAAGGTCCATGTGTAATTGTTGGACGATGTGCAGATTATGTATTAAGTGATCGTGATGATGTATTAAATGTTTATATTCATGCGAATATGAATGATCGAATCAAACGTGCAGTACATTCTTATGAAGTGGATGAACGAAATGTAGAAGATTCTATTCATAAAATAGATAAAAGACGTGCAAACTATTATGAATATTACACAGACAGAAAATGGGGACGTGCAGAAAATTATGACTTAAGTATTAATACAAGTACATTTGATGTGGATGGAGCTGTGCAAATTATTAAAGATGTAATAAAAGACTGATTTAAAGAAGAGTGCAAACCACTCTTTTTAAATATTTGTTCTACCATAATTTCACAAGATTGTTTGACATAGGAGAAAGAAGAAACTGTTATACTGTCAATATAGATATAAACGAGGAGGTTTCTATTGATATGACGTGGAAATTGGTGCATAAAAAATCATATGATATCATAGAAAATGAAAATGGGAAGAATTTGAGTTATCATCCTAATTTGGGTATTCAAATCATTGAAAAAGATGGCTTTGCGTTTAAAGATTTAAATGCGACAGGAAACTTAGATATATTTGAAGACTGGAGGCTTCCACTTACCTTGCGTATTCATGATTTTAAGACACAATTTGGATTATGGCAGGAAAAAGACTGTTTGTATTATCCGAAAGGAAAAATACAGATTCCTGTAGATGTATATGATAACTTGCTGTTTCTATATGAACATAAATTGTTTCATATAGAAGAAGAAAAAGAAGATATGAAATTTATAAAAGAAAACTATCTTTTAGGTGTTTTATTGTTGATGTTTGATAATGATTATGGAACAGGAAAAGAAGATTATTTGTTACAGCTAATTGTACAAAGTGTACAGCTGGGTGTATTGGAAAATGTTATGTATTCTATTTGGGAAGCTGTTCGCAACTATTTGAAAACTTTATCGGAGAAAAGAAATAAAGCCCTAGGGGAAATGTCGTATGTAAGCTAAGTAAAATCAGCTTTTTACTTTTGTTACATCTTGTATTTTCTTTAAACTTTTACAAGATAGCTTTCCATCAGCTCTAAAATTTTTTTGTTTTTTATATCGTAGATAACAGAGCAGAGGGCATTGGCTTCATTTTTACATATATTAAATTGATTGTATCAATTATATTAGAATCCTTGTTAGGATAAATTATTTTTACCACATAAGGATTATATTCTATTACGCTTCTATCTTCATTTTTATCTACAATTATGAGTGTTTGCTAAGAGGCAATGGAGATTGTTTATAAAGGAGATAGCTTGTTCCAGACTTTTGTATTTCATCTATATTATCTAACTTCTAGAGATATAAATGTTAAACCATATTCATGAATGCCATCTTCTGTCTATACAAAAGAGGTTGTATCTCCACTAAGATTCAACGCATATAACTAAAAAATTTAGTTTGACTAAGTTACTGTATTTGCATATAATATGTGTAGGCAAAATATCGTAATGAGCCATGTAAAAGAAAAAGGAGTGCTGCAACACTCCTTTTTTCGTTATGGCCAAAATTGTTGCCTACTTCTTGTTGTCCAGCCACTTGCAGATACAATGGCAAATTGTACCAGCGATAACAGAAGTAAATATCGTAATGATTATCTCCATGTAAAATCACCTCCTCCACATTGGGCAGAGATGGGAAACGTAGTGATTATATCACGAAATATAATTATGAAATGTTTATACATGATATTTAAATATTTAAAAAATAAAAATATATCTTTAGAAGAAAGTACATCATCTTATTCAGTTTCATTTCTCTTTATAACATATAACAGTTACCTTTAAAGGAATGATGATTAAGGAAACCTGCTCAAGAACATAGATTTGTATTTACTTATCAAAATCTGCTATTGAAAAAGACTCGTAGTTATACTTTTATCATATTTTCCAAATGGAAAGAGTAAATATACGTATGTATGTCTTTTGATGGATATAAAATATGCATTGCTTCTTTATACTGGGATAGCTGTGAAGCATATAGCTTTTTAAAATCTTCTTCCTTTTCCAATGCATCTGTTTTAAAATCAATGATCATAATTTTATCTTGAATAGATACAAAGTCCATATATCCGTGAAGAATCATATCTTCTTTTTTCACCATAAAAGGAAGTTCGTGAAAACACTGCCCCTGTAAGGCTTCTTGATAGATGGGATGTTCATACAGAGTTGTGATGGAATGCATCTGCTTATCATATAGCTGTAATCCTAGCATTTCTGCTTTTTCTTTTATGTTTTCAATAGAAAAAGTATCTTCTCCTATGGTTTCCATCAGTTTATGCATCTTTGTTCCATAACTGCTTCCTCGCACTTGTTTATGAAGGTTTAATTCTGGAAGATGTTCTTTTTGAATCGCTGTTGGAGTAATGATTTCCAGTTTTTTTGTATCCTTTTGATATTGGAATGTTTTTGATACAGGATGAATTTCTTCTGGAAGAGGAATGTCGTTCCACAATTGATGAACTTCCTGAATAGTAAATAAAGGGTTTGGGTTTTGCAGGAAGGATTGTAAGATCCAGGAAGAGTATCCATTACGTTCATAAATAGCGGACATGGTAAGTGGGCGATTGTATGTATCCAAAGATAAGACACAATCTACAATATGCATTTCCTGCTGTGCACGTGTGGTCGCAACATATAAGATACGCATTTCTTCTTCCAGTTCTTCTTTATTTTTTTTATGTTCCATTGCTAGACGATACCATGTTGTGCGTACATAACGCTGTGGAAGATCCATACATTTTAAGGCAATTCCCATATCCGCATCACACATACAGAATTCTTTATTTTCCACCATGCTGAAGGAATCAGAAGACCATAAATAAACAACAGGAAACTGTAATCCTTTGGATTGATGAATACTCATAACACGTACAACATCGGCTTCACTACCAATGGGAATCGCTTCTGCTGTCTGGGCATCTTTGATTTGTTCGATCTGTGATAAAAAACCGGCAATCCCTGTCGCATAACTATCTTCAAAATTAACTGCTTTTTCATACAACAAGTCTAAATTTGTTTTCTCCTGCAAGGTTGTATGCAAGGAATAGTAATCATTTGTGTTGTATAAAAGGTTTAACATATCTGGTAAAGACAGTGTTCTTGTGTTTGTTCGAAGATCTTCAAACACGTTAAAATTTGCACTGGCATGTTCTTTAAACCAGGCATAATAGGACTGTGTTTTCTCTTTCTGCAGTTTTGCATGGGCAAAATCTTCTACATTGTATTGGAATAAGGGAGAAGTCATTGCGGCCATAAAAGGAATATCTTCCTGTGGATGTAATAGAGCACGTAAAGTAGATAACATAATTTGTACAGCATTGGACTGATAAAACCCTGATTTTACATCAATGAAATACGGAATGTTCAGCTTATCAAACGCAGCTTTCAGGTTTTCTTTTCTGGCATTGCTTCTGACAAGGACAACAAAATCTTTCCATTTTCTATTTTCTTCTTCATGTTTTCGAAGAATTTCATGGGAAATATAAGACGCTTTAAAATCATTCTTGGATAATATAAGATCATTTTCTTTTTTTATTTCATCATGGAAAATCGCATGGAAACAGATAGGAAGGTTATCTTCGTTTTGTGCAGGAACCCCAGTTTCTACATCATCCTCTTTCGCATAGCTGCAAGAAAAACCATCGGTATTCATCAGCTCTTTAAATAAAATATTATTGAAATCTACGATCATTTTTTTAGAACGATAGTTGTTGGATAAGTAAATAACTTCATCGTTTTCTTTTTTGTTTGTGATCAATCCTTTCATCAACTGCGGTTTCGCATGACGGAAACCATAAATTGACTGTTTGATATCACCAACGCGGAATACATTGTTTTCTTTGCATATCAATAATACAAGTTCATTTTGAACATCGTTGCTGTCCTGAAATTCATCCACCATGATTTCTACAAACTGGTTACGGTAAATATCGGCTACTTCTCCATCTTTTGCCTGTAAAATCTCAAGGGCAAAATGTTCCATATCATCAAAGTCAATACACTGTATTTCTTCTTTGATAGTTTGGTATGCATTTCGATAATCTAATGTCATTTCTACCAGTTTACTAACGATAGGGTATAAGGTTTGGATATCCTGTAGAAAAGTTGTGGAAGAAAATAAGATTGCAAGCAGTTCATCTTCCAATTCCTGTGATTGTTTTCGTAAACGATGATATTCATTATCTTCTTTATCTGGACTGGTAGGGATGATTCCCTGTGCAATTCCACGAAATGCCAGTCGAAAAGCTTCATAATCTTTTTCTTCTAGTGTTTTTTCTACTTCGCCAAGTGCTCCATACTTTTTCATGACAGCTGTTTTTTTCTTTTCTTCTTCACTGTAACGATATTCATATAAATATGCAAGACGATCTAAAACTTCATGATATCGTTCCATTTGTACATGTAGATAGTCAAAAAAGATATCTTGCATAAAAGAAGGAATATCATCAAGGGTATGGATATCATGATACATCTCTTTCATATCTTCCAGCCATTGTTTTGGGTTTGGTTTACTGGAAGAAAGGTTCGCAAGATTTTGAATACAAGCTGCAAGTGCATCGTTATTTTCTGCACGGGAAGAAAACATCATACATGTATGCAGAAAATCCTCATCCTGTTTTTCATATTGGATGTCAAATGCTTTGGATAGTGCTTCACTTTTTGCCTGTTCCATTACCCCATTATCCATAATGCTGGAAATACGGGCAGGATCTAATCCAATGATATAGTAATAATCTTGAATAATAGATAGACAAAAGGAGTGAATGGTAGAAATATGCGCAGTTTGTATAGAAGTCAGCTGTCTTGTAATATATGCTTTTTCTTCTTCCTTTGTACTGGTGTCATAGGCAGACTGCAAGGCTGCTGCCAGTCGTTTTTTCATTTCATTGGCGGCAGCTTCGGTGAAAGTCATTGCCAGTATCGCATCGACTTCTACACGCTCTTCCATAACCAATCGCATCAATCGCTCAATAAGTACCGTAGTTTTTCCACTTCCCGCAGAGGCGGAAACAAGGACATTTTTCTGTTTTGTTTCAATGGCTTTTAGCTGCATCTCATTCCATTGTGGCATCTTCTTTTTCCTCCTCTTTTCGATAGAGCGCATCATCTGGCTCTATAAACGGTTCTTTTTTTGTATATAATCCATGAAAACGGCAAATTTCATAATACTTGCAGAAAGTACAGGCATCTTCATCTGGTGTTAAGGATATATCTGCAGAAAGAATGCGATCTGCGATTTTCTGATAAATCGTTGTAAAGTATTTTTCAATCTGATCAAGACTGTACGTTTTTCCTGCTTTTATGATACCATCTTTGTTTTGACGAACCCCTGCAATGTGGCTTGCATCATCATCCAGAATATCTACCTGATAAGACATTGTCCATCCATTTCTTCGATGTGCTTTTTTCAACAGTGCTTCTTTTTCTTCTTTTCCTATTTCTGTATAGGATACAGGACGACGTTTTAGCTGTCCGGCAATGTTTGGGATATTTTCGTTTTTTAAAGATACATAATATGCTCCCAATACTTCTTTGTGCATCTTCTTTACAACGATGGAGTAAGTTAACAGCTGTAACTGCAATGCCGCAAATACTTTTGGCTCGGATAAGGTTTTTATCGAGCTTTTATAATCCAAGATACTCGCAAGGTTTCCATCGGCATCAATACGGTCAATAATTCCATACAGCTGCAGTTTTACATCTTCTTTTACAGGCAAGGTATAGGTAAAAGGCTCTTCCTGTTTCCATGGTTTTAGATGGGAGTGTTCTTCCATATCTTCCAGTCTTTGCAGTGTCTGTGTTAAATTGGTAAACAATCGTTTTTCTAAAAGAGAGTAACTGCTGGCAGATGAAGGAAAGATTTCTTTTATTTCTTCAATTTCCTTATGTAGTAATTGTTCGATTTTATCTGATGTTGCTTTCGCATATTCTTTTCCCATCGTTTTTGTCAGGGTTTCCAGTACATAATGAGAAAGTGTTCCGGCATAGGAATCCGAGAATGTATACTGCATCGGCTCACGAAGTCCTAATCCATAACGCAAAAAGTAAGAGAAAGGACAGTGAATATAACGTTCCAAAGAGGAAATAGAGCCTTTTAAAACATCATCTTTCACAAATAGCTGTTTTGCGATTTGTGGAGAGATTTCAAGGGATGTTTTCCTTGGCACATAAGAAGTATGAAGCGGGTAAGACTCTGGTTTTCCAAGCATTTGTTCCATTTCCAGTGCTGCCTCCAGACTTTTTCCTTCATAGGTTCCAAGTGGATACGATACGACAAGAACGGGTGCATTCCATAATTGTTTCTCTAGTTGTTTTAAATAATGGGCATAACGATCTTCCATACTTGGATAAGGAAGAAATTGGTAGTAGCTTTCATCAAAAATGCCTTTTTTAAAAGAAAAAGCAGGATAATTGTTTTGTGTTGCCCCTAATATGAACTGGTATTGTTTCTTTGGACAGTTTTGTGTTAGGGAAGTAACGATTGCCCCATGCATCTCCTTGATAGAACCATCATAGGAAATCTTATCCAGGTAAGGCAGATAGAAAGTAAAATCTTCCATGTTTTCTAAATAGGGAAAGACATCATTTAAAAAGTTTTGTACTTTTAGAAATACTTGTAACTCTGTATGCTGTGTCGATAAGGTTTCTTTCACAAGCTCACAAATTGAAAGAAAGACTTCTTCGATGGAAGCAGATGTTAGAAACGGATGCAGTTTTTCTGTAACTTGCTGGCGAACTTCTTCTGCTTTTTGTTGCAGGTGTAACAGTTTTTTCAGATCAAGGGGTGATAATACATGTCCTTGATAATCAATCGTTTGCAGGTGATCAAAAGGCGTTGTAATATTTCCCGGGAAAATTTCAAGATAACTTCGAAGACTTTCGATTCCTTCTACCACAAAACATCCGCAGTCAAGACAGTTTAAAAAATGTTTTTCATCCTGCCGCAAGTAATATTGAAACAAGGCATGAAAACGCTTGGTGATGATACTTGTATGCGAATTGGAAAGAAACGTATGTGGAATTTTGTATCGTTCAAAAATCTGTTTTACAATGGGAGCATATGTCGTATCTGTCAAGGTAATTTGTATGTCTTGTGCAGATATGTCATGTTGAAGAATGTATTGTGCGCATCCTTCAATTTCCTGTCGTTTATTTACCGCATGATAAAACTGCTTTTTTTGACATACTGGCTGCATAGGAATGTGCTTTGCGCCATGTTCTATGAAAAAGTCCACCAGTTTTTGTTCCTTCAAGGAAAACGAAGCATCGTATAGGTAGATGTTTGAAAAATCATGATGTATTCTTTTCTCCAGTGTTTTCTTTTGTATATCTGCAGAAGTTGTAATGGGATATAACGGAAAGAGAATGGCATACAATTCTTTTTGTGAAGCAGTTTCTCTTGGCAGCTGGTCGATAGAAATATCCCATGTTTTCATATCTTCTATAAAGGCATAACATTCCTGCAGAAATGGCAGAGAAGAAGCTGTTTCTTTATATATAGACAATGAAGGAAGCATCTCTTTGATCAATTTTCGATACTGTGAAATAATCGCAATTTCACCTTGTGGTTCTTCCTTTTGCCACGAAGTTAAAAGACTATAAAAAGAGTGCAGATGAATACCAATACATCCTTGGTTTTCTTCTATCAGCTGCTCTCTTAAAAAAGGGTGTAAATACGAAGGGGCTACTATAATATCACCCATACGCAAATCATGTAAAGAAGCCATAACATCCATCCTTTCTTACTAAGAGATATTATATAACAGATAGGTGTGTGAAAAAAGGAAAGAACATGAAAATCTATGGAAAGGAAATATTTTGATAGTAACATTTGTTTGTTGTGCTTTAATTCAGTTGTAACCGAATATAAAATTTAATTTTATCATGAGAAAAGGCTTATAAAAATAATATTGAAAATCTGTTCATGATGAATACGCATCTCTTTCTTTTTATAGATAATCGTTAATATTTTGTATTATAATAAAAGATATGATTTTTAAGGAGGGGTATGTGTGGATAAAGGGAGTACATCGATGAGTGAGGGGTGTATCTGGAAAAAGATTACTTTTTTTGCGTTGCCTTTATTTTTAGGAAATTTATTTCAACAGTTATATAACACAGCGGATTCTTTAATTGTAGGAAACTTTCTTGGAAGCAATGCATTGGCTGCGGTAAGCTCATCTGGGAATTTGATTTTTTTAATGGTTGGATTTTTTAATGGAATTGCGATGGGGGCAGGCGTTGTCATAGCTCGCTATTTTGGCGCAAAAGATGTGGAAAACATGCAGAAGGCGATTCACACTACGGTTGCCTTTGGACTTGTTGCCAGTGTTGTTTTAACGTTTGTTGGTGTTTTGTTGGCACCACAGATGTTAATATGGATGGATACACCATCCAATGTACTGCCATCTTCTATTACATATTTTCGTATTTATTTCGCAGGTTCTTTGGGACTTGTTATGTACAATATTTTTGTGGGTATCTTGCAGGCAATCGGAGACAGCAAACATCCGCTATACTATTTAATTATTTCTTCGATTACCAATATTGTCTTGGATATTGTATTCATTTCTGTTTTTCATTTTGGTGTTGGTGCAGCGGCTTTTGCGACCATCCTATCTCAGTTTTTAAGTGCCTTTCTTTGCCTGGTGTTATTGATGCGAAGCAGAGAATCCTATCGTTTAGAACTAAAAAAGATTACCTTTCATAAAAAACATCTAGGGATGATTCTTCGTTTAGGTATTCCTTCCGGTATACAAAATTCTATTATTGCGATTGCGAATGTAGTTGTACAGTCTAACATTAATGCTTTTGGAGAAATGGCAATGGCAGGATGTGGTGCATATTCCAAAATTGAAGGATTTGCTTTTCTTCCAATTACAAGTTTCACCATGGCACTTACAACCTTTGTTGGACAAAATAGCGGTGCGAAAGAATATGAACGTACAAAAAAAGGAGCTTTCTTTGGGATGATGTGTTCTATGCTTCTGGCAGAAGGTATTGGAATTTTGATTTTTCTATTTGCCCCTGCCTTAACGAAAGCCTTCAACAATGACCCGCAAGTAATACAGTTTGGAGTAGAACGAGCAAGAACCTCTGCCTTATTTTTCTTTTTGCTGGCATATTCTCATTGCGTTTCTGCCATTCTTCGAGGTGTTGGAAAATCCAGTATTCCTATGTTTGTCATGCTGGTATGCTGGTGTGTCATTCGTGTCAGTATTTTAATGTTTTTTACTCCAATTTTCCACAGTATTCAAGTGGTATATTGGGTATATCCGATCACATGGACATTAAGTTCGATTGTTTTCTTTCTTTACTACAAAAAGGCAAATTGGCTGTATGCCTGAAATTAACGTTTACTTTTCTTTGTACCATGTAACATGCTTTGTGTTATGATAAAGAAAAGAGGTGAGGCTCTATGTTGAAAGTTGCTTTGCTGGAAGAAGAAACGGTTGCGAAAGAAATAATCTTTGAGTTAGGCAAGATATTTCAGGGGACTGAGTGGACATTTCAATATTTTTCTTCTATTTCTGATTTTGTAAAGGCAGAATGTGAAGTGGATTTTTCAATCTTATTTATTCAAGGGAAATATGATGTACCACGTTTTTTAGATACTTTTCTTTTAAAAAAATCAGAGCGTATCATTGTTTTTACACAAGATGAAAAAACTTCTTCTTATACTTCTTTTGAAAGAATACTTTATATAAATAAACATCAAATAAAAAAAGAAATGCAGAATATTGCTTCTTCCTTATATAGAGTGAGCAGAGGAGAGGAAGAGTATTTGCTTTCTTATAATTATGTGCAGGTACCTATTAAATATCGTGATATCTTCTATATTGAAAAAATAGATAAACAGCTTATTTATCATACCCAAAAAGGAGAATTTAAAGAACGAAAAAATATGAAAGATGCATATATGGAATTTGAGCCTTATGATTTTTTAAGAATTCATTCCAGTTATTTGGTAAATATGCGATATATTACCAAAATAGATAGTGATAGTGTTTATCTTCAAAAGATAGCTTTGCCATTCGCAAGAAATCGAAAACAGGAAGTTCGAAGGAAAATGGAAAGTTATATTCATAAAAAGTAAAAACAGTGCACCATAGGCACTGTGGAACTACTTTTGAAACCAGAAACTTATCGCTTCTTGTGTATAGTGAGCATCAAACGCTGTTATCTTATAGGTTTGCATACCGGCTTTATAGAAAGGTTCATTTTCTAAATAAGACTGAAGAGCTTCTTTGTTTTCTGCCTTTATTATAAAAATGCCGCCTGTTTGATCTTCTTTCAATCCAGATAATAAATACAGTTCTTTCTGCATCGCTTTTTGTGTATAGGAAATATGTTCTTTTAACAGGGTATCGTTCATAAGTTCTGGTTTCTTTAATACACCTTCTACTATGAAAAATTGCATGAGAATCCTCCTTTATTAATGCATTTATTATATGATTTCGTTTGTTTTTTGAAAATCAATATGCTTCACTTATGTAAATTAGATATTGGTTTTACTGAAAATACCAGATTTCTGCCAGTTTTTCCACTTTTCTTTACTTAGAAAAGTGCGTGGATATAATAAAGGTGTAAAAAGAAAACAGATAAAAGAGAGCGGTGAGAAAATGGGATGTTTACTTCGTTAGATATGTAAAACTTATATAAGAAAAGATGATTTATGAATGGGCGTTTAAACAGTCAGTCTTAACTGTATAAAATATATATCTAACAATTGGAAAATACGGTGTGGATCATCGGAAGTTAAAGCCTAAAGAAGTTTTGGGACAGCAAAACAAGGTATTAGGAAAAGGAAATAGTGATGTTTCCAACGTACATGGTGCGTATAACTCCCAGTATTAGGAATTAGAGTTATATATATTGTAATTGAACGGCATTGAGGTTATAGATTCAAAATAGAGAAGATATAAAAGAGAATGGATAAGTAGATACGATATATATAAATAATAGGGAACTGGAAATAGAGAAATCAGTGAGAGCTATATATATGGAAGATAGACAAGACTGAGAGGGTATCTATGGAAGGGATAAATAACAAAAGTGTTTTGATGAAGCCATGCTTTTAAATGATGGAAGAGATGAGAATACGAAGTTATTTATAAGATCTGTTTACTCTGCGAATTGGAAAAACTGACAAGATTTGTACATCATAAAATAGTTAGAGAGTACAAGCAACATCAGGATCATAATAGAAATGAAGCAGGGGAAAAGAAGCATAAGGCAGATGGAAAATGCAGGGGAAATATAAAACCTGTAACGTGGAAGATACAGTTGGATAAAAGTCCTTATGTGGAAATAATTCTGGAATACAGTAACGATATTACTTAACGATATATGTATTGTAATTTGATAAGACCAGAAAGGAAAAAGGTCGATATCTTATACAAAGACATAAAGTATAAGGAGGTCGCGAATTATAAAATTGAATAGGTAACACCCCTTGGCAGGAAGAATGTGAATATGTCAAGGGGTTTTTGGTGGTTGACTAGGATGGCGTTTTAAGGGTTCTATAAAATGTATCTTCCTATTTTGATATTCCTCCATAGGTATAGGGGTTTAGGTATGGTATTTTTTTGGTGCTCCAAAAATAGTTGGGGTTAGCTGAATTTGATCTTCGAGATTACTTGGGG
>ERZ773118.812-NODE-812-length-26219-cov-12.0677_pt1 | contig 26219 bp, 27 predicted proteins | sample MGYA00580562_ERZ773118 | MGnify/ENA primary metagenome ERZ773118 (study PRJEB29015, sample SAMEA2737878) | human gut metagenome | biome: human gut; feature: human-associated habitat; material: faeces | place: China | collected 2012 ... | reverse complement strand
AAAAAAAGCTGTGATTTTCGGAGAAACTATAATTTCTCTTACTCGTCACAGCCCCTTACATATCATTTCCTAGGAAATAAAAAGTGACATCTATGTTAGAATCCATCTATTCTTATCATTCTTATAGTATAATAAACGAAAAGAGAGTAGGGAGAATATGGTGAAAGTCGCAATTGTAGAAGATGATAAGGTTATTGCGGAAGAGTTATGCAATTATTTAAAAGAGTGGAATTTTTCTGCAGTATGTATGGATATAGAAAAAGATTTGATAAAACAGCTAGTACAGGAAAAAGCCGATATTATTTTGCTGGATGTACATTTGCCGGGAGTGAATGGTATCAGTTTATGCAGACAGCTTCGGCAGCAGCTAGATACCCCCATTCTGTTTATTTCCAGTGACGCAGATCGAATGCAGATGGTAAGTGCCTATGAATATGGCGGAGATGATTATATCGTAAAACCCTTTGATAAAATGGTATTAATTGCGAAACTAAACGCATTGGTACGTAGAATGAAACAAAAAACAGGGGGAGATGTTTTATGCTGCCAAGGGGTAGAACTGCATTTGCGTACATGCCAGTTGACCTACCAGGGAAAAGAAATGGAAATTACACGAAATGAATTAAAGATTTTAGAAGTATTAATGTCAAATCCAGGTGTTATTGTATCACGCAGTGATTTGATGATGGCCTTATGGAATAGTGATTGCTATGTTGATGATAATACATTAAGTGTAAATATAGGAAGATTAAGAAAAAAACTGGAGGATATCTTTCAGCTAGATGATTTTATACATACAAAGAAAGGGATGGGGTACTATATATGAAATTTTTAAAAGACTTGTTTAGTCAAAGCATCATCATCTTTATCTTTTTATGTGTGGAATGGCTAGCCCTTTGGTCTTTTCAAATAGAATCTTCTACCATATCCTATATTTTTTTCATGCAGATATTTTTAACAGCATGTTATTTTCTTTGTTTTTACATATATAAAAAAGCACAGTATAAACAACTTTGTGAAATGGATGCGAAACAATTTGTGCAGATAGAAAGTAAATCACTGATGCAGGAAGAAGTAAATCGCATGATGCGTGAAGTATTAGAAAACTATACAAAAAGCAAACAAAAATACCAAAAAGAAAATCAGGATAGAGAACGTTGTTTTGAGGTTTGGATTCATCAGATAAAAACACCGATTTTCGCAATGAAGATGCTGCTGGAATATATAGAAGATGAAAAAAGAAAAAAGCAAATGCGTCAGGAACTTTTTAAGATTGAACGTTATACGCAAATGGCATTAAATGTATTTAAAATGGATGAAGATTATATTATTGAAAAATGTTCGATAGAAAAACTGGTACAGGAAGCAATACGTACTTATACTTTGATGTTTGTGGAAAAGGGTTTGCTTTTAGATTTTGTATGTGATGATTTTGTTGTGTTTACAGATAAAAAATGGTTTGTTTTTGTTTTGGAACAGCTTTTAGATAATGCGATCAAATATACAAAAGAAGGAACGATTCACATACACTGTGACAATAATAAGATTTCTATTCGAGATGAAGGCTGTGGAATTAAAGAGAAAGATTTGAAACAAATCTTGAAAAAAGGCTATACAGGAGAAACAGGAAGAAACAGCAAACAGGCAAGTGGCATGGGACTTTATTTTGTGAAAGAAATATGTGAACGATTGCATGTAAAACTATCTTTTATTTCTCATGAAAAGGGACTGGAAGTTGTTTTAAAGCCTGTAAATGAAGAACTTTTTGATAGATGACATAAATGTAAGATGGATGTCATCTAAAGTTAAGGCAAGATCGAAAAGATTTTTTTATACTGGTAGTGGAGGTGGAAGTATGGCAATTTTAACGTTGGAACATGTTGGAAAACAATATACTTCAAAATGGAAAGGCGGACATACCGTCGCACTTGAAGATGTATCTATGCAGGTAGAAGAAAATGAGTTTGTAGTTATTATGGGAGAAAGTGGCGCAGGAAAAAGTACCCTTTTAAATCTTTTGGCCTGTTTTGATGATGTCAGTGAAGGGGATATTAAGCTGCAGGGGAAAAGTCTAGTATCTATGAAAGAAGAAGAGAAGGCAATGTATCGAAGAGATCATATCGGATTTGTGTTTCAGGATTTTTCTTTGCTGGATTCCTTATCAGTAGAAGATAATATTTTACTTCCTTGTGTCTTGTCTGAAAAAAATATAAAAGAGAAAAAAGACTATATGAATGAATTGTGCACATTGCTGCATATTGATGGACTTCAAAAACGTTTCCCTTATGAATTAAGTGGAGGACAGCAGCAGCGCGTCGCAATCGCACGAGCACTTATCAATCAGCCGGAAATTTTATTGGCAGATGAGCCAAGTGGAGCATTAGATTCGAAAAGTAGTATGCAGCTGTTAGAACAGTTTTGTGAATTGCAGAAAAAAGGACAGTCCATCTTAATGGTAACCCATAGCCCTATGGCGGCATCCTATGGAGATCGTGTTGTCTTTTTGAAAGATGGAAAAATCGTAAATGAAATCTACAAAGGAGAAGATTCTCGTCAAGAATTTTATAATCGACTTGTTCACATGTTGAGTGTGGTAGAAAGCAGGGATCTGCATGAGGATTAAATATTATATAAAGCTGGCATGGAAAGATATTAAAACGCAGCCGGGAATTTATCTTCCTTATGCATTGATGATTTCTATTTGTTTATGTTTTCAATATATTGCAGGTTACATGAATATACATTCTAATTATGAAGTATTAAAAATGGGGAAAACGTTAACTCCGTTTATTTTAGGAATGAGTAATACTATTTTTGTTATTTTTGTTGCAGTATTATTGTGGACATTTTCTATAACTTTACGTAGACAGCAGACCAGAAGACAGGGTTTATATCGAATCCTTGGATTAACTAGAAAAAATCTTTTGATCTTAAATATAGTAGAAACTTTTGGGTTGTGTATTATTTCTTTGTTATTTGGAAGTATATTATGTGCTGTATTCGGACAGCTTTTATTTATGATTGCAGGACGCTTTGCCCAGCAGCAGCTGGTAGATGGATTTGGCATAGATACATTTTTATTGTTAGAATTATGGATTTTTTATATAGGTACTCATCTTCTGATTATGATAAGAGATTCTATCTTTATTACAAAGCATAATCCATTAAAGATGTTAAGAAAAGAAAAAACACAGGAACTTCCCAAAGCAAATTTGTTTTATACAGTTTCTGGAATCGTGTTACTTGCAGCTGCATATATTATTTCTTTACGTGTAGATTATTTGTATACAGCGCTAAATGTATTAATGTGGGCTGTTATCATGGTTATCATAGGTACGTATTTTTTATATAATGGTGCAGTAATTTATTTATTAAGAAAACTGCAAAGCAAAGAGAAAATATATTATCGTTCTAAACATATGTTATCTATTTCTAATTTGTTGTTTCGCTTAAGAAGCTATGCGACATCTATGGCTTCTATTACCATTTTATTATCCATGTTAATTTTAACTTTTTCTATGTGCACTTCTTTATATAGCGGAGTAGAAGATACTGTAAGAAAAGACTTTATGGATTATGAATTTAAACTATATGGTTTATTGGATGGGAATGAAGGTAGAGAAGATGATGAATATAACAATGCTAGGACTTTAAATGAGCAGAAGCTTTCTTCATTGATTAAAAAACATCATTTAACGGTAGAAAAAGATACAAAACTGCGTATTGTACAAACATCAAATACAGTTGCTTTACGTGAGAATACGATGTTCATGGGAGCTGTGTTTGCAAGTGGAGATGATGCAGGAATCTATCAAGAAACTACAGATAAAGTTTTAGGAATTAATGCTTTTGGATTAGATGGATATAATGAACTTGCATCAAAGAAAGAAACTTTAAAGGATGATGAAATTCTCCTTTTAACAAATCAGCCCATTAAAGATGTTAAGGTACGTATGTTGAAAGATGATGGAAGTGAAGAGATCATTCAATTTAAAGTAAAAAGAAAGCCATTAAAACAAGACAGTTCTACAAAAGATGTGATTATGATCGTACCTGATGAGAAAGCTGCTTTGTTTAGTCAATATTTATATGGAGTATATGATGATGAAATCTTAAATACACCGAGCAGTTATTATTATATGTCTTTATCAGGAAGTAAGGCTGATAAACTGGCGCTTGGAAAAGAATTACAAAGTGATAAGTATTATCTGGAGTGTGAAGATTACTATACTACTTTTAATATAACCTTAGCAATGTATGGAAGCTTCTTATTCTTAGGAATCTTATTCTGTATCATTTTTATCTTCTCCATTTTCCTAATTCTTTATTATCGTATGCAGGAAGATTTGTACGAAAATAAAAGACAATTTTCTATTTTGTATCGAATGGGATTGACAAAAAGAGAAATTGCCAGAGAATTTTCACGAGAACAGCGTATCATTATTTTAATGCCGCCTATTTTGGCAGTTGTTCATTGTCTGTTTGCATATCCTTCTTTCCATGAGTTCGCAGCTATCTTTGATTTTGGAGAAGGAAGTTTCTCTATGCGTATTCTTGTATTGTGCTGTTTGTTTGTAATCACAGCGTTTGCTATCTATCACATTATCTTACAAATGGCTTTGCGCAGAAAAATTTTAGTGAAATAAGGAAAAATAATCTTTACTTAAGAGAAAGATACAGTTAAAGATATTGTTTATCTTCACTTATAGCATAATTTTTGTTTGAAAAGTAATTATAAATTGACAAATGTTTTTCGCTTATACTATAATCTATGAGGTAATATGGCTATGAAGAGAAAGTACATAAGGTAAGCATGCGAAGAGAGTCTTGTATAAGCTGGGAAAAGATGATGAGGACCTTATGGAAATAAAGACTTGGAGCTTTCCAACAGGACGTAAGATTCACGTTACGAATCGACTTGGAAAAAGTCACTAAGGTTAACAGAGCAATCTGTTAGCGAATTAGGGTGGTACCACGATGCTCAAGCTCTCGTCCCTATATGGAGGAGGGCTTTTATTTTTGTATAAATAGAAAAGGAGAAGACTATGGAAAAACTGACAGAACAGGAAATCATCCGTCGCCAGAAAATGGAAGAATTAAAAGCGATGGGAATTGATCCATTTGGACACGCCTATGAAAGAACACACAAATCAGGACAAATTCGAGAAGAGTTTGGAGACCTTACAAAAGAAGAATTAGAAGAAAAGAATGTTACAGTAAAAATTGCTGGACGTATTATGACAAAACGTCGCCAGGGGAAAGCTGGATTTATGCACATTCAAGATTTGGATGGAAAAATTCAGATTTATGTACGTAAAGATGTACTTGGTGATGATGCGTATGAAGTATTCAAAAAATCAGATTTAGGAGATATTGTAGGTATTGAAGGAAAAGTCATGAAAACAAATCATGGAGAACTTTCTGTTAAGGCTGAAGTTTATACACACTTAACAAAAGCACTTCGTCCTTTACCTGAAAAATTCCATGGATTAACAGACAAGGAAGAACGTTTCCGTCGTCGTTATGTTGACTTGATTATGAATGAAGAAGCAAAACGTATTGCGATTACTCGTCCACGTATCATTCGTGCTATTCAGCATTATCTTGACAGCAAAGGAATGGTAGAAGTGGAAACTCCAGTACTTCAGCCAATTTTAGGAGGAGCTGCTGCACGTCCATTTATTACACATCACAATACGTTAAATATGCCTTTCTATTTGCGTATCGCAACAGAACTTCCATTGAAACGTTTGATTGTTGGTGGATTAGAAGGTGTTTACGAAATTGGACGTTTATTCCGTAATGAAGGAATGGATGCTACACATAACCCTGAATTTACAACTGTAGAAGCTTATATGGCATATTCTGATTTAGAAGGTATGATGGATCTTATTGAAGGTCTTGTAGAATATGTAGCAAATGAAGTTTGTGGTACTACAGAAATTGAATATCAAGGAAAACAGATTTCTTTAAAAGCACCATTTAAACGTTTGCATATGGTAGATGCTATCAAAGATGCATGCGGTGTTGATTTCTGGAAAGAAATGAGCTATGCAGAAGCTTGTGCATTAGCAAAAGAACATGGCATTGAAGTTGAAAAGAAACATAACAGTGTAGGACACATTGTAAACTTATTCTTTGAAAAATATGTAGAAGAAACTTTGATTCAGCCTACCTATTTATATGGACACCCAGTGGAAATTTCTCCATTGGCTAAGAAAAGCGAAAGAGATCCTCGCTACACAGATCGTTATGAATTGTTTATCAATGGAAAAGAATATGCAAATGCATTCTCTGAATTAAATGATCCAATCGACCAGAGAGAACGTTTTGAAAACCAGTTGAAACTTCGTGATCTTGGAGATGATGAAGCAAATGAAATGGATGTAGATTATGTAGAAGCTCTTGAATACGGACTTCCTCCTACTGGTGGAGTTGGTATGGGTATCGACCGTTTGGTAATGTTATTGACTAATCAGGATACAATTCGTGAAGTATTGTTATTCCCTCATATGAAGAACCGTGATAACTAAAAAATAAAAAAACACGATAAATAAAGGATTTTTTAAGGGTGGATATATAAAAAATAAAGAAGTTTACGCCCAATTTACGCCCAAATATTAAAAAGTAGAAAATTGGCTTGTAAAATGGTATGCAAAAAAGTATGCCATTTTTTAGTGTTTTAAAGAGTAATGAGGTATAATAAATTTATATAAAAAAGGTGGAATGTAAAAATGAAAATGGCAAATATTGCTTTAGAAATTGCTATTAACGCTCATAAAGGACAAAAAGATTTAGGCGGTAGAGATTATATTGAACATCCTAAAGCAGTTGCCGATTTGCTTGAAACAGATGAGGAAAAAACAGTAGCATATTTGCATGATGTATTAGAAGATACTGCTATAACAGAAGAAGATTTGGTTATAATGGGAATCTCAAGTGAGATTGTATGTGCAATAAAAGTTTTAACGAAAAAAAGAGGAGAACCGTACACAGAGTATATAGAGAGAGTTAAAGATAATGAATTAGCAAGAAAAGTAAAAATAGCAGATTTGCAACATAATATGGATTCATCACGTATTTCAACTCCAACTAAAAGAGATTTTAAAAGATTGCAAAAATATAAGAAAGCATTTATATATTTAAATTCATAATATGTGGAAATAAAATTGTATAATAAATTATCTACTTTTTCGTTTTGAATTGACATATACAAATAGTTGCTTATATTGATTTAATATGATATTTTTATTGAAAAGGAGTTGAAATTAATGTATCAATATCGTTATTGCATTACTACTGCAAAAAAAATAAAAAAAATGAATGAATATGCTGACAAAATTGAAGAATGTGTAATTAAATTTAATGAGGCATCACATAGAGCGAGAAATTATAAAAATATAGTTCTTCCCATAACCTATGATAAAGAAAATATGGAATTTACATTTGAATCAGAAAGTGATTTAGGTGATTATCCTTCGCTTAGACCGCTTTGGTTATTTTCTAAATTATTATTAGAAGTGGATGGGCTAAATGACTATTGTGTAAATAAAAGATTTTTAAAGCCTGTGTTTATAAAAAGAATAGGTATAGATAACTTAGAATTGGAATTAAGTGATAAACAAATATTAAAGGTGCTGATAGATATTTATATGAAAGAGGGAATACCTAGTCCTTACATGAATAGGTTAAATGCAGAGACAAAAATAAAAATAAATGACATAATAAAAAAATATATAGAAAAACGAGAATAAAGTGCATTTGCACTTTTTTATTTATATTTTTCATTTCTTATTATTATGATTTAATAAAAATTAATACATTTGCGCAGAGCCGTATTTTTAATAATAATACTTTCAGTCAAAGCAAAATAAAGTGAATTGTATACACGTTGCACAAAAACCGCAAAATAATGCTTGACAAAAAAACTAGGTGTTGTTATAATCTCTTTGAAAAGAGGAGGGAATTTCATGGAAGATTTAAAAAAATATGTATTAGTAGACAATTTAAAGCTAAAAAAAAGCTTGGAGGAGGGAAAACTAAAATATTTATCATTTATCTCAAATGATATAAAATATTGGGAAAATTTATTCACTTATGATGAAGAAAAGAGCGAATTAGAAAAGTTTTTATTGTATAGAACTGCTGGTGCTTTTGATATTCATGGATATATTGATGACGGTGATATTGCACCTCCGGTTTTTGATTATTTAACAAATAAGCTTAAAACTATAAAAAACGTTAATCTAATAAAATGTGAATCTAATTTAGAAAAAAAGGAACATTATAGTTCAAAACGTGTTGTAATAGTATTTTTAGATGACGGTACGAAATTATATTTAGAAACAGATACAGCAAATTCATTAATGTATGATTTAGGCGACTTTTTTAGAGAAGTTTTGGTAAGAAGATTTGGAAAAACGTGGTATCAAAATTATATTAGATTATTTCAATTACCGGAAGATAAAGAGGATAAGTGGTACAAACCTTTCAAATTTTATTATTTCTATACATTGGTCTCTGATTCATTTAATACTTTAGAACTTAGTGATGAAGAAATTGAGTGCTTGAATGCTTTAGAAGAAAGGGCAAAATATACTCATACATTGAAAAATATGATATTGGTTCCTTTTTGTTATAATAGATTTAGAGGTGGTCTTAATAGTATGACTTGTTCGGGGAAAAAAATAAGGGATAGGTTAGATTTAACTATGATTGATTTAAAAGACATGTTAGATAAAATAAACAATGATTCTTTATTTCAAAAACGAATAAGAGATAAGAGAGGTTATGGAAGTTTGAAGACACTGCAATTTTTATTGGATAATCAAAAAATATTATTTCCTGAAATTCCTGTATATACTGAGGCTATGGAAGAAAATAGCATGAAAGCAATAACACTGAGAAGTAAATTGATTATAAAAACATTGAAATAAAAAATAGTGCATCAAGCACTATTTTTTATTATTTGTTAACTAACGTAAATAAATGCTTGACAAATATGAAACTAACGTATATAATTGGTTACGAAAGAGGGGTGAATAGTTATTGATGAATAAATAATATTAAGATATCAAAGTAAAAAATATATAAGGAGAATATCATGGATAAAAGAAATTATTTTGCTGTAGAAGTTAAAGATAAGTTTATAAATTATGATTTTAACTATATTAAGGAAAAAATAAATAGTGAGTATAAAATAGATGAAAATGAATTTAAAAAAATAATTCCTATCACAAGCGATAGAAGAAAATTAGAAGAATTTTATCAACAAACAGGAATTACTGTGTTTTATAATTATATTACTGAGGTGAAGTCTTTATTCTTTAATCGCTGTGGTGCTTATCCCGAATATGACGAAGGATGGGGAAGGCATTTACCTGCATCTAGTACATACTTTGAAGAAGATGGCAATATTGACTTGGAATGTGATGTGCTGATTGAAGAAAGAGTTCAATATATAGGTGTAACTAAAGATTATAAGAATTATGTAATTATTCCTAAAGGAGTTCAAAGTGAAGAAATCTTTGAAATCAATGATGAATCAGATGAAATGCTTACAATAGAAGAAGAAACCATGTGTAGAGTAGATTTATCATTAGAAAAGTTTTATCGTTTCTATATCCAAGTTAACTAAGAAAAGTGGTGAAATTATGAAAAAAATATTTGTTGATGATAAGAGAACATTCAGTGCTGCAAAAAAATATGGGTATAATTGTGTACGCACATATCAGCAATGTATAACGTTATTATCAGTGTTTAAAGATATTGATGCAATTAATTTGGATTATGACTTAGGGGGTGAAGAAACAGGATTAGATATTTTAATTTATATGAAGCAAAATAATATAAAGGTTCGAGAAATATATATACATAGTACTCATCTTGAAGGAGTTAAAGAAATGGAAAAATTTATAAAATATAATTTTAAAGATGTTGATTATTTATATTGTCCTTATAGTGAATAAAGGTTGGTAAAAAGGATGTGATTAACAATGATTTATGTAATGAGCGATATTCATGGTATGTATGATAAATATATTGAAATGATGGATTTAATTGATTTAAAAGAGACAGACACATTATACATCTTAGGAGATATAATAGACAGAGGAGTAAACTCTATGAAAATTTTACAAGATATGATGAAAAGGTCTAATGTGTTTGGTATTTTTGGTAATCATGAATTAATGATGGCAGATTGTTTTAATATTATTACGCAAGAAATTACAAATGAGTTCTTAGACAGTTTTGATGAAGAAAAACTAATGAAATTATCTGATTGGATGAATAATGGAGCATTCCAAACAATCCAAGAATTTAAAAAATTAAGTAAAGAAGAACAAAAAGACATTATTGAATATTTAATGGAGTTTACAGCTTATGAAGAAGTTGAAGTGAAAGGAAGATATTATCTTTTAGTTCATGCAGGATTAGGTAATTTTAGTAAGGATAAATCATTAGATGAGTATGATGTCAATGATTTTGTATGGGAACGTCCCGATTGGAATGAACCTTATTTTGACGACGCAGATAAGTTTGTAGTCGTAGGACATACTCCAACATTAGCAATTATTGGGAAGGCTGAAATTTTTCATAAAAATAATTTTATTGCTATTGATTGCGGGGCATGTTATGAAGAAGGATTACTAGGGTGTTTGTGCCTAGATACAATGGAAGAATTTTATGTTTAAATTAAAACATAGAAACAATGTTTTTTTGAAAGGATGGAATGTATATGTTAAGAATTACAGATTTGAAAATTGATAATAAAAGTTTAGGAGAAAAATTTTTGCTTGTAGATATTTCTCCTGCATATGAGTATAAAGACGGAGAACGTCTTGATAATGTGTCAGCATATAAGTATAGTGTTTGTTTACCAAAATTTAAAATGGAAAAATTAGTAGTCAAAGTCAATAATCTTAAACCTTTATTTGATTTGGAAAAGGAAGAAATTCCATATGGGACAGAAGTAAATTTTAAAGGCTTAGATGTAGGTTCTTATTCTATGGATGGACAAATTAGAATATCAGCCAAGGCAGAAGATGTATTCGTGGTTAAAAATTAATTATGGACATTAATAAATTAAATAATGCAGATTTTCATATTGTTTCTCTAATGAATAAGAGAAAAATTGATTATAAATTAGTATTACTTATAGGTTTTAGTATAGGAAGTATGTTTATTATATGTGGGTTATTTGACTATTTTACAGGAATAAACTTCTTTTCTATTATTATTGGGGCCATAATATCATTTATTTTATTTATATTATGGATGATTATTGTTGCCAAGTTGTGGATTAATTATATAAAAATGTGTTTGAAGAAGAGATTACCTAAAAATGGCAAGAAATTGAGGTATTTAATTCAAGCAAATAACCTGTTTGAGAGTGGATATATTGAAAAAGTTGATAGCAAGGGGAAAATATGTAGAGATAAAGTAATAATAAATAGTGTGTATTTAGGATACTATGAAAATGATGAATATATAGTAATTAGAGCATTTAAAAGAGCCGACGTATTTAATGATAAAATGAATGAATTAGATAGTAAATTATGTGCCTTATATGGCATTGATATAGATAATAAAATAGATAGAATTGAATATTGTGATTATATTATGAAAAAAATTAAAGATGAAAGAATTATAGTAGAAGGAACGAAAGAAAAAAATATTAATGAAACTGTATATCTACCTTTAAATAACAATATTAAATGGAATGTTTTGAAACAACCTCATCTATTGTTGGCAGGTGTAACGGGTTCGGGAAAGACAACTTTTTTAAACTATCTAATCATTGAAATGAAGAAAATGAATAGTACAATATATATTTGTGATCCAAAACGTTCTGATTTATCTTCGATAAAACATTATTGGGGAGATGAGTTTGTAGCTAGTGAAACAAATATGATTGCAAGAATGACAAGAAAAGTCAAAGAAGAAATGATGGATAGGTTTATTAAGTACAAAGAAAATCCTACAAACTTTGTTTATGGATATTCATATGTAGATTATGGCTTAAAACCTATCTTTTTGATTTTTGATGAATTGGGAGCTTTCCGAGCAAGTGCAGATAAAAAGATATTTACAGAAGCAATGGATAATTTAACTGAAATAATATTAAAAGGTAGAGAAATGGGAGTCTTTTGCGTTTTAAGTACTCAGCAACCTAACGCAAATAATATTCCGACGGAATTAAGAGATAACTTATCTGTAAGGCTTGCGATGGGAAATATGAGTAGTGAAGCGTATAAGATGGTATTCGGCGATATAGATGACTTAGAGACTATTAATACAGTAGGAGCAGGATATATTTATTTAGATGGACAAGGATGGAATAAACCAAAGTTTTTTGAAGCTCCATATTTAGACTATAAGACATTTAGCTTTATTGATGAAATAAAGAAATATAACACATAAAATATTGTCATCGTGCTTTCTGAATCAGTTTATGACGATTGTTAAAGCAATCGAATGGAATGTTCATAAACTGATTTGGAAACATGATGCTGTTGAGCAACGCTCAACATATTTAACTTGATATATAAAACAACAAGTGGCGAAAAGAGAAAGAAGAGGTGAACTTGAAAAAGGAATACAGAGAGTATAATACCAAAATGATTGAAACTCCCACAACTCTAGAGATATGGGAATATTTAAGTGAACCTGTAATATATAGTATTTCTGAAGATAAAGAAATTAATAGTAAAAAAGGGGATTTAGTGATTTCCTCAGAAAACCCAAAATCTAATACAAGGAAAGAATATGATGCTATAAAACGTAAGCAAAAACATTATGAACAAATGAGATGGGAAATCTCTAGGATTATAGATTGTAATTTTGATGACAATACAAAATTTATGACTTTAACCTTTAAAGAAAACGTACAAGATGTGAAATATACTAATGTTGAATTTAAAAAGTTTATTAAACGATTGAATTATTATTTGTATAATGAGAAGAAACAAAATTTGAAATATTTAGCAATATGGGAAAAGCAAAAGAGAGGAGCTATACACTACCATATAATATTTTTTGAGTTTCCTTTTATAAATATTAATGACCTTCAAAGAATATGGGGTAATGGTTTTGTTAAAATAAATAAAATTGATGTAGACAGTAAAGATAATAGAGGAAGATATGTAAGTAAATATTTTTCAAAAGATATTGATGAGAAAGATTATAAACAAAAAGCATTTTTTAAGTCACAAAATCTAAAGAAACCTATAGTGATAAAAAAGAATGTTGAAGAATGGTATGATACAACAAATGAAAATGTTGTATATACAAAGCTATATTCTAGGACAATACCGATATTTTACGGATTAAATGTCGATAAATATAAGGAGTCTTTTGTGCGTTATATAAGGATAAAAAAGACTTAATAAGATTTTTAAATTCAATATTAGGAGGCATTATGAATAAAAAGGAAGTACCTATTTGGGAAAAAAGTAATCTTACGTTAGAGGAGGCTGCGTTATATTCGGGAATCGGAATAAATAAACTTCGAAAAATTACAGAGCAAAAAAATTGTGATTTTGTTTTATGGAACGGAAGTAAAAGATTAATTAAAAGAAGGGAATTAGATAAATATACCTCTAAATCATATTCTATTTAAAAAGTTTTGAAAATTAGATTTGATTATGTTATAAAAATAGTACAAGTCAATTTTCTACCAAATAGAAAGGAGTTCAAAAACTATGGTAGAAAGAAGAAAAGATAAGAAAGGTAGAGTCTTAAAAGAGGGGGAAACCCAACGTAAAGATGGAAGTTATGATTTTCGTTGGAGAACTTCTGATGGCAAAAGGCATTCCGTTTACGCTAAAACGCTTGATGAATTAAGAGCAAAAGAAGAGAAAATTCATAGAGATAAAAGTGATGGGATTAGGACAGATGCCAAAAACGTGACTTTAAATGATGTATATGACTTGTGGGTGCAATTAAAAAAAGGGATTAAAGATAACACATTTCAAAATTATCAATATATGTATAATCAATTTGTATATCCCGATTTTGGTAAATTGAAAATAACACAGATAAAGCGATCAGATATTAGGAGATTTTATAATTTACTTGCAGATGCAAGACATGTAAAAATCAGAACAATAGAAAATATACATACTGTGTTATTTCAAGTTTTAAATTTAGCTGTAGAGGAAGAGTATTTAAGAAACAATCCATCAAGTAATGCAATGAAAGAACTAAAGCAAACGCATAATTTTGAAATGGAAAAACGTAGGGCATTGACTATTAAAGAACATGAACTTTTTATTAAGTATATTTCAGAAGCAAAAGATTGTTCTCGTTGGAAACCTATTTTTACAATCATGATTAATACAGGATTGAGAGTTGGAGAGTTAACAGGTCTAAGATGGGACGATGTGGATTTTGAAAATAATACAATAAGTGTTAATCATACATTGGTATATTATAATCATAAAGTAAATGGTTGTTATTTCTCAGTAAATACACCTAAAACCAAAGCAGGATATAGAACTATACCAATGATTGATGTCGTTAGAAATGCATTTCTAGAAGAAAGAAAGTATCAGAAGGAAAGTGGCGTGCCACAAGATATTAAAATTGATGGCTACACTAATTTTATTTTTATCAATCGATATGGCAATGTACAAGGACAAGCTGTATTAAATAAAGCATTAAGAAGAATTATGAGAGATTGCAATGAATGGGTTTTAGATAATGCGAAGAAAGATGAAGAGATTGTGTTGTTGCCTAGATTTAGCTGTCATTCTTTACGTCATACATTTGCTACACGATTAGTAGAAGCAGGAATTAATATTAAAGTAATTCAAGATGTTTTAGGCCATTCTGATATTAGTACAACGATGAATATTTATGCAGAAGCTACGAAAGAATTAAAAGATACAGAGTTTGCTAAATTGAATGATTATTTAATGGTACATTAATTATTTCTTACGCCCAATATACGCCCAGTTTACGCCCAAAAGTAATAAATATATATAGACTATTGAAGGATTATGTAATAAGAGAAATAAAATACACTCAATAAAAAGAGATATAAAGACTTATTGATATACTAAGCAAGAGTGTATCACTAATCCCTCATATGAAAAACAAATAATAAAATTTGAATTCTTTAAAGATTGAAAAAGCTCGTTATAATCGTTATTTCAGCGATTTAGCGGGCTTTTTGTATTATTGCGATTAACTATGATTTCAAAATAAAAGCTGTCAAAAAACTGTCAAAAAAATTCGAAGGGAAAACAAATACCTATATAAAAATATCAAGTATGAAAACACCTTATATTTTATTGAGATGTATTAATTTATGTAAGTAACTACTGTTCGGCATGTTCTTTATATGAATTTATGAGAGGTTCTAAAAGTTTTACTACTTCTAAGTATTCTTTTTTCGATAAAGCATCTCTTGTATTGATTCCAAAATCAAGAACACGGGATATGTAATCTAGAGAGTTAGGATGAGCAGTTGGGTTTGTTTTTAAATCATTTATCTTTTTATCAAAAAAGCTTAGTAAAGTATCTTTATTTAGATTTTCTAGCAAAGAAGCATCAGGATCATTACGAAATAGATTTGCAATATACAAATATTCATCATGTTTGTTATCTAAATTATCTAAAGCGCATATAACTATTTTATTTGCATTATATAAAGCAATTTCGATTTCCGCACGGTTATTTATTTCAACTAATCCTCGGTCTATTTCCCAACAATACATGTGTATATTACTGATTAAGAAGTAGTCCTCTTTTAAAAGAGTGTCTGCATTTTCTCCTGTAATATATTCTATAGGAATATTATAAAAATCCGCAAATTGTTTAATTCTCTCTGCTTTAGGTTCAAAATACCCATTTTCATATTTATTTAGCATATTAGCTTCAATCCCAATTTCAGAAGATAATTTTGCTCTACTGAGTTTTAGATAGTTCTTTCGCAAAAAACGTAACCTTTCTCCTATTGTATTTAAAGAAGCTAATTCTGTTTCTAACTCTTGCTTTTCGATTTTTCGTAACAGAAGCTTTTTTATATTCATTTGGTTCACCACTTTTCTATCTTAATTATAATAGAATTTTTAAATACTTCAATAAAATAAACCCAAAAGGAATAAAAATGCTTGATTTTAAACCCATATAGGTTTATTATAGATTCAGATAAACCCATATGGGTTTATTCATAAGAAGGAGAGTGGTAATTATGATTGTGATTAAATAAAAAAGGTTAATTAGTTTAGCCTGAGAAACTCACTAATTAACCAACATTCCGAAAGAAGAACCGCTTGGTAATTTTCTTTCATTAAGATTATATCAAAAATTGGTTCTTCTTTCTATATTTCTGTAGTAAAGAAAGGAGCAAAGAAATATGCCCATATATACACAAGAAGAGTTATTAAATACAGAATTTAATAATGCTGATCGTGGTATTTTAGGTGGATTAATTAAAAATGGCTTGTATATCATGGGAGCAAATAGCAAAATAGGAAAAAGTATGATAGCAACTGCATTAGCAAATGCCGTTGCAAATGGAACAGAATATCTTGGAAAAACTAATAGAAAGGGTAAAGTAATCTATTATGATAATGATAATTATGATTATGAAGCCAAAGCAAGAATACAGGCATTAGGTCTTGGTAAGAATTCCAACATACGTTATGTGTTTGGAGAAGATGCACGAAGTCTTCAAGATATAAAAAATGATATAAAGTATTCTCTACAAGGAATTGAGGAATATAGTCTTGTGATTATAGATAGTTTCATTGGATTACGTGAATTTTTAACAGTAGAAGATAATTATAAAAATATATATCCAATTTTAAAAGATTTTCGAGATTTTATTGTTGAAAGAAATCTAGCTTGTATATTTCTTCATCATATAAAAAAAGGATATGGAATTGGTCAAGATCTCTTATTAGGAACAAAAGCATTATCTGGAGCTACAACAGGGACAATTATCATTAATGTTGCCAATGAATTTTCAACTGTAGGAAAAATAGAATTTATGCTAAGGCACAAAAAGGAAATTATTCCTATTAAAAAAGATAGCAATCAGATAGGTTGGATTCTAGCTGACGATGAAGATGATGTTGTAGAGGAAATTCCTAAAAATATCTTGAATTTAATAAATTCAGTAATCGTAATGGAAAATCATCAGTTGTTAGGTACTGCACAAGAGATTGTTCAAAAAGCGAAGATGGAAATAAATCCAAATGCACTTTATAAATATCTAGTTAAAAATGAAATAATTTTAAAACAAAACGGTATTGTTTTTGAAAAGAAGAGAACACACGAACATCGCAAAATATTAGTTAAATATGAGCTGGGAGATGATTAGTGCGTCACTTGCGTCAGTTGTTTTCTTGCGGTAAAGGAAGTGACGCATCTGACGCAGTTAATTTCAATTTTCAAAGACAAGAGGAAGACCAAAATTATGGTCTAGCAAGTTATACCAAAATGCATTGCTTTTGGAAACTTGCTCTGCCGAGGGCTATTTTTGAAAGGAGTGAGCATAATGGCACATGCCGCAAAATATGCACAATGTGACATTATTGGTTTAGCAATACACTATGAGCGACGAGAAGGCTGTGAGCTTTCCAATAAAGATATAGATTTAAGTCGAACACACGAAAATTATAATTTAGCACAAGAACTACAACCATTGAAAACCGAACATTATATTAAACAACGACTTAGTGAAGTTCATCATATGAATAGAAAAGACATTAAGGTCATGGTAGATTGGATAGTCACATTACCAAAGAATGTTCCAAATCAAGATGAAAGAAAATTCTTTGAATTTACGTATCAGTTTCTAAAGGAAGAATATGGCGAGAAGAATGTCATTGGAGCATGGGTGCATATGGATGAGAAAACACCACATATTCATTTTAGCTTCTTACCTGTGATTACTGATGAAGGAATAGAAAAATTGAATTGTAAAAAAGTAATCACAAAACAAAAGCTTAAAAACTTTCATCCAAGATTAGGAACGTATCTTGAAAAACATTTAGGATATCTACCAGAGGTACAAAATGATGCTACCATTAATGGTAATCGTACTGTAAAAGAATTAAAGATGAAAGAAGACTTAAGTCTTAAAAAAGTTATTAAAAATGTAAATGAGCATCTTAAAGCAAGTGAAAATATTGTTTCAAAAGCCAATGAAATTGATTTTGAGCCAAGTTCATTTATAGAGAAAGGAAAAACTCTAAAAAAGTGTAATCAAATTATTGATGAGTTAAAGCATTCTAATAAAATTTTGCAGTCAGATACAAGCTCATTAAGTAATATGGTTATTATTCAGAAAAAGGAGATAGATAGCTATCGCAAAATGCCACTAGCTAAACAGCTTAAGGAAAAAGAAAAGATAATAGATAACCTGCATTCTTCAATTCATACGTTGGAACAGGAAACGGATATGTATAGAAATGATAATAAAGAATTATTGGAAAATCGGTATGATTTAGAAGATAAAATAGATAATTTAGAAAATGAATTATTTATTCATAAGTCATTTCTTTCCATGATTGGTATTGAGAAAGTTTTTGAATCATTCAAGAAAGAATTTTTATCAAACAAATTCTCTATTGATATTCATTTATTGAAAGATATATGTTCTGAAGTAATAAAGAAAGTTACAAGAATGTTTGACTTAATCAAAGATAGAATTCACATGTTGGATAAAAGAAATATTGAAAATGAGGATGTTAATATTAAACGACTTAAGAAAAGCTTATCTAAAGGCTATGAAAGATAGATGAGAGGAGGAACTATAATGATGGAATTACAAATGTTTACACAAGAGGAAGTAGCAGAAATGCTACATGCACATGTTACTACAATTACTACACTACGGGAAATTGGTATTTTGCCGGCAATTAAAACAGGAAGAAATTTTATGTTTACAAAAGAAAGTATTATCAACTTTCAACATAATTATCAAGGCATGGATGTTTCAAATCGTGTAAAAGCTATTGAGGCTTATCAAAAGGTATCGGAAAGAATGGGGGTAAAGAATTATGCCCATTCGTAAAAGAGCAAGCAAAAAGGCTTTATCGGGGTACACTTATCAAGTGTACTTCCCTTATGTTGATTCAATGGGAGTGCGTAGAGAATATATCAAAGGTGGATTTAAAACCAAGAAAGAAGCTACTACGCATGAAGCAATTAAACGAAATGAGCTTGTAGAATATGGAGATGTTTATGCCAAAGTCGATATTACCTTTAATGATGTCTTTGAGGAATATATGGAGGTAGAGGGTAAAATAAAGTACGCTAGATCTACTTATCAGTATTATATGTATTCCTATAAACAGTTCATTAAATCTACAATAGGTAATAGAAAAATACTGACATTGAAATATCGTGATATTCAAAAATTCTTTAATAACCTTGATGTTGGAGTAAGTACAGGAAAGAATATTAAGAAAGTGTTTAATGTTACATTTAACTATGCAATTAAAAATGGTTACGTTAGAGAAAGTCCAATGGGATATGTAAAACTGCAGCTTAAACTAAAGGAAACAGAAAACAAAAAGATTACTACCATAACTAAAGAGCAATTAGATCAAATCATTGAGAAAGTGTTAATAGTTGACAAATTCGCTCCAGATTTTGATTATACACAATTTAATTATTATTCATATGCAGTGGCATTGTTCATTGGTTGGTATACAGGATTACGTGTAAGTGAAACTTTTGGATTAGAGAAGAAAGACTTTGATTTTGATAATAATATAATTCATATCCAAAGGCGGTTAGAATATCATGGAGTAAAGAAAAAGGAATTATATACTACTGAGAAATTAAAGACAGCTAAATCCAAAGCAGATATACCTATGGTGTCTAAACTTAAAGAAGGGATGTTGAGATGGTTTCAAAAGAATCCGTATGATTACGTGATTTGTGATATCTATGGTAAATTGATTCATCCATCATCATTTAATATGAGAATAAATAATGTGAGTAAAGAGCTTGGAATAGATTTTCATTATCATTGTTTAAGACACTCATTTACATCAAATTTAATTAACCATGATGTAAAGCCAAATGTAACGATGGAATTAGTAAGACACAGTGATATTAAAACCACATTAGGTGTTTATACACATATTAAGGAAACTGAAAAAGTTGACGTACTAGAAGATGTATTTGGAAAGGAAGGATTATGATGAATAAAATTAAATACGTTAAAGTTGGAGATTATTATTTACCTAATTTAAAGGTACAGAAAGAGAAGAATCAAGTGCCAATAGGCAGATATGGAAGAATGCATTTAGCATACTTAAAAGAAAATCAGAGAGCGCATTATAACGCTCTCTTGATGAAAAACGAATTGTATGATTATTTGCATGGGATTGATCAACAAGCATATGAGATGCATGATAGGCTTGTTGAACAGTATAAAGTAAAATGGGGAGTTACAGAAGAATTGAAAGAACAGAATCAGATGGAGTGGGTTAGGTTGATGAATAATGTAAATAAAAGTGTTGAGGAATATATTATAAGAATATTCAATAAAAAACAATAGAAAAGGAGAATTAACTCCTTTTTTAGTTATATAAATATGATAAAATATTAATAGAAATTATGAATTTGGGAGTGATTTGATGCTTTGTCCAAGATGTGGAAGCAAAATAAAAAAAGGGAAAATATGTAAAGTATGCGGTTTTCAATTAGAGGAAGAAGTTAGTAAAAAAAATAAATTTAAAATTATAGATGTTTTTAGGATAATACTAACTATTTTTTTCTTATACTATGGCTATCAGCTTTTAGTGTTCGGAAATATTTTATTAGCTCTTATTTCATTGCTAGTTATTCTTCTTATTTTTCCAACCTTAAGGAACAAAATCAAAATACTTGATAAATTAAATAACATTGTAAAAATTTTAATTATAATTGTTGTTTTTTTTCTTGTTGGAATGTATGGGAATGAAGCTAAATTACAAAACATAAATAATGATTTTATTAATGAATATAAGTTGGAGGATGAGTTTTCTGAAATTGGTATAAATGATATTGAATCTATAGAAGTAATATATCAAAATAATCATCCAGACTATCCTAGTATTGATTTTGAATTAATGAATGAAAAAGGAGCTACATACTCAGGATTAATAACAGGGGATAAAGATGGAAATTATGAGTTACTTTCTTTTACAAAATATGAAGAAGGAATTAGAAAAGAATATTACGCAGCAGCCTCTGATTTTGATGAAAACAATAAACTTACAATAGATTTATATGACTATAAAACAGATGATTTAAAGAAAAAGAAAGAAACTACTGATAAAACTATATTACAAATTAAAATACGATCAGGAGAAAATAATGAATATGCTGTAAGTATGCCATTTGAAAGTGGAAGTAAAAACTTTTATAAATTACCAGAGAATAAACAATATCGTGTTTCTAGAAAAGCGGTAAATGACAAAGCAGAGGCAACATCTTATATTTGGCAAGATTATGATGAAAAAAATATTAATGGGAATAGTGTTGAATATAAGAATTATGAGAAATACGAATTTGAAAATGATGATTCTATAGTCTATATTAATGTAATTGATAACACTCATTTGGATTTAACTGGGGATTATATTTATACTTTTGAATTATATGAATAAATGTTAGTAAGAGGAGTGATATATATGGGAGAATTTGAATGTTGCATTTGTGGAGAAACAAAAAAAGGAAAAAAATTTAAAACCAAAGATGGGAAAAACATTTGTAGAGAATGTGCACTTTCTGCTGTATCGGGAACAAATAAAACTATAGTAGTTTGGAGACATACTTCAGAAGAGTTCAAAACTATGATAAATAAAAATCAAAATAGAACTTATGATTTAAATACAGCTAAAGGAATGTATGATTACGCAGTAAAAAATGGTATGGCAAATGAAACAACGGAGAATTGGGGGATAAAGCATTTTGGACAAATATATTTATCTTTAATAAAGGATGAGATAGTGGAATTCCCTTTTATCTGTATGGCAGAAGATAATGCAACAATGGCGTGTGCAGTTACTAATAAAAGAATTATATTTGCAAAGAAAAAAATGATGAGTGCTATTACTAAAGCAATTAATCTAGATAAAATAAATGATGTTTCGATGAATGTAGGACAAATTTTTGCAACTATTAAAATTAGATCTAATAATGAAAGCTTTGTTTTACAGATTTCAAAGGTAAATGCTCAAACAATTTATAGAGTACTAAACGAAAAGATACATAAGGATAGTGAAGTTGTACATAATGCAATATCAAATACTGAAAGAGAGAATAAAGATAACGTAGGAAAAGACAAATTTGAAGAAATTAGAGAATTTAAAAAGTTGCTTGATGAAGGAATAATATCTGAAGAGGAATTTACTAAAAAGAAAAAAGAAATATTGGAATTATAATACGTTTATTATTTTATTAGATTGAATACCAAATAAAATAATTACATCTATCAAAATAGAACATGAAATTTTGGTAAAATGCAGGAATATATGTTTTAGGATAATAAGAGTAGGTGATAGTAAAATGTTAAATAATATTATTAATATAGATTTACACATTCATTCAAAAGCAAGCGCATATAAGGAAGAGAAAGGGTTTGTTGATAAAGAAACTAAAGAAAATCTACCAATTTTGTTTCAAGCACTTAATGAAAGAAATATTAATCTTTTCTCTATTACAGATCATAATAGATTTGATGCAGAACTCTATAAAGAGTGTACTAGAATAATAAATGACGAATCTAATTATTCCAATGTTAAAGGAATTGTGGCTGGGGTAGAATTTGATGTTTTATTAGAAGAAGGAAATAATCCATGTCATATTATTACAATTTTTGATGCAAAAAATAATAATGACTTTGATAAAATAGAAGAAATTATTAATCATAATTTATTGGAATCTAAAAATAGTTATTATAAAAGAGATGATTTTGAAAAAATATTAAAAAAAATAGGCTTAAATACTTTGCTTATTGTTCATCAGAAAACATCTTTGGATAGAAAAGATAAATCTCAAAAATCATTAAGTGGATCAGTAAATGATCCGTACATTGCGATAGAAATTGGCTATATCCATTCATTAGAATATCAAAAAAGTGGAGTAGAAGGTATTTTAAAGGATAATTTAAAGAAAGTAGATCGAAATATATCACTAATAACTGGAAGTGATTGTCATCAATGGAGTTATTATCCTAAACATGATAAGGATTCTTTGTATAGCATGGAAAAGTTTACATCAATGAAGTGTTTACCAACATTCAAAGGATTACTATTTAGTATGACATCTCCCCAAACCAGAATTAATTTAATAGATAAAGAAAGTAAAGATTCATTCATTAATTCATTTAAATTAGGAGATTCAGTAGTCGAATTAGATAAAGGAATTAATGCTATTGTTGGAGAAAATGGATCTGGTAAAAGTACATTACTAAAATTATTAACGGGTAATAATCGAGAAACATATGTAAAAAGTATTGCAAAAAAAAGCAAATTTGAATTACTGGGAACACTTAAGAAAGATCATATATGGACAGTAGAACAGTCAGAGATAGTTGATAAATTTAGAGAGAAAAAATTATTTGACAGCTCTTATTTTAACCCAATAAATCATATGGAATTTGAAACATTATATACTAATTATGCTAAATCTTTAAAAGGGTTAATAGAAGATAATATTAGAAAAAAAGAGGCATTAGATAAAATTGCTGATTTGGAGTTTAAAATTGATATTGATAAGGAGAAACCTACTTACTATATTCAAATAGATCAAAATAATTTAAATGTTGAGAACACAGATATAATCTCAGAAAGAATTACAAATCTAAAAGAAGTATTAATTAAGTTAAAAACAGAATTAGATTGTGGATTTTATAATGATGAACAGAAAGAAAAACTAAAAAATGCTTATAATTCAATTAAAGAATTGTACCGAGAAATATTGGTTTTATTCTATAAAAAGTCTAATATTAATATAATTAAAAATTGTATTGCTCAAGAATGTGAGAATTATACTAATGAAATAAATAAAAATCAAACTTCATTAGATAATTCTATTTCAGATTATATTAGTAAAAAAAATAATTTTGTTAATTTAATTATAGATTGTATAAAATTACATAGAAAAGAGGAAATAGACTTAAAAAAACCAAAAACAGTTACAAATATTGTGGATAAAATGAGTAACGGGTATATTTTTAGAAGAATAGCAAAGTATCACAATTTACAAGTCCTAGATGATTTTTTATCTCAAATGTTTGTTAGTAAATATAAAACTTTAGAAAAAATTGAAGAAATTACATCAAAAACAGAATTTACTCAAGCTATAACAGGTTGTACAAAAATAAATGAAATAGATAACAAATGGAATGAGAATTTAAAGAAATTTTTAGATAAGTACAAAGAAGCTGATCAATATATTTTAGAGGCTAGTTCTAAAAAAAGAGAAGGAGGTACATTAGGTGAAATTTCATTAACTTATTATAAATATCATCTTAATGGTCAAAGAGAAATGGATGTATTATTTATTGACCAACCAGAAGATAATCTTTCAAATAATCATATTAGTAAAGAACTAATAACGTATTTAAATAATTTAAGAAGAACAAAACAAATTATATTTGTTACTCATAATCCACTTTTACTAATAAATCTAGATGTTGATAATGTTTTAAAAGTTGATTTAATAAATAATGAATTAAAATGTAAATATGGTTGTTTAGAAGATGAAAAAAGTGAAATTTTAGATTATATCGCTAATAATATGGATGGTGGAAAAGCATCAATTGAAAGAAGGTTCAAATTATATGAATAAAAAAATTAAAATTACTTTATGTGAAGATAATACAATTGAATTAAAGTGTGAAGATATTACAAAACATATAATAGATAATAAATTAAGTGCACAATCAATATATGAATTGTTAAATTATCAAGAAGGAGATATATATAGTATAGAAACAGAGATTAAAGGAACAAAAGAAGAAATTTTAAATCCTATAAAAACTTTATTTGATAATTTAAAAAATCAAATTAATTCGTTAACATCTATTGAAACTCAAGTTGATAAACGTATGCAAGAGTTAGAGGAATCATCTTCTGATAAGTAAAAATGGAATTTTTAAGAAAATTATTGTTTTTAATCCTGAAAAATAAAATTTTTATATATAATGTCAAAAAGCTGTCAATTTTATTTTAGCTTAGAGACAAATAAATTGCACAAATAATAAAAGTTAAGTCTTTAAGGGATATTTTAAATGTTCTTGTATTCCAAAATTAATATGATTATTTAACCACACATGAAACTAGTCGATGGAAACAAATCTAAAAAAGCAGAAAAACCTGTAGAAAAAACAGTAGAAGCTACAACAGAAAAAGTTGATTTCTCAAATGTAAAAATTGAACCATTGTTTGAAGAAATGGTAGACTTCGAAACATTTGCGAAATCTGATTATCGTGCAGTTAAGATTAAAGCATGTGAAGCAGTACCAAAAAGTAAAAAACTGTTAAAATTCACATTAGATGATGGTACAGGAGTTGATCGTGTAATTCTAAGTGGAATTCATGAATACTATGAACCAGAAGAACTTGTAGGAAAAACAGCAATCGCAATCGTAAATCTTCCACCACGTAAGATGATGGGAATCGATTCATGTGGAATGCTGATTTCAGCAGTACATGAAGAAGATGGAAGAGAAGGATTAAACCTATTGATGGTTGATGATCGTATTCCTGCAGGTGCTAAACTATACTAATACACTTAAAAAAGCTCATTATAATGCGTTATAATGGGCTTTTTAACAGTTTTAGAAATACGTATTTTAAATTTATATTTTGTTGTTAAAGGAAAATAAAAAAGATAATTGAATGATAATAAATGTTGGTAAATTTAATACAAGCGGTGACAAAATGCTCATATTAAAATATGAATGTTGAATAAAAGTAACCGCAAAATAAAACAGTGTATATAAAATAAAGCAGAAAGAGTTTATAATTGTATTCTCCTTCTGCTTTTATTTACAATATGCTTTTGTCTGTTTGCTCCAAGGCAAGAACATATCAAGGGATTCAGGATGTTTTATTAGATCCTGACTAGGAAGATAGGTAAATATGAAACTTAGATATCTGTATGGATCTATTCCATTCGCTTTCGCTGTTTCTATGATACTGTATGATTATTTCTCGCGTTCTGCACCACTGATACACAGTTTAAGCACCATTTCAAAA
>ERZ773118.797-NODE-797-length-26807-cov-12.4135_pt1 | contig 26807 bp, 24 predicted proteins | sample MGYA00580562_ERZ773118 | MGnify/ENA primary metagenome ERZ773118 (study PRJEB29015, sample SAMEA2737878) | human gut metagenome | biome: human gut; feature: human-associated habitat; material: faeces | place: China | collected 2012 ... | reverse complement strand
GTTTCAAAGGATTGAATTGTTTCCGCTATCTTATCCATTGTATTATCTGGATCATCCACATCTGTCAAGAATTGTATTCTTTCTATAATTTCATAACTTTCATTAATTAAGGCAACTCTAGTATTTGTACCTCCTATATCAATCCCTACTGCATATTTCATATATCTTTACCTCCACATCAAAAGAATATCATAGAGTAGTTAAAGAAAAATGAAAAGTATGGTCAAATAAATACGGTACTTTTTAACAATAAAAAAAAAGAAACTAAAGTAATTTTGAATATAACTTATCTGATATAGATTAAATTATATCAAACTTTGTTTTAAAACATAACTTATTACAATAAATATATATTTTTTAATAAAAAAAAACATCGTATCACAAACAAAACGATGTTTTAATATCAATTATTTATAATATAAATTAGTTTAAGAATTCTTATGATATTCTTCATACGCAGCTAAAATCTGCAGCATTTCTTCATAAGTTTCCATTTTGGTCAAAGCATCTTTCAACTTATGACTTCCAGGAAGTCCTTTTACATACCATGCAGCATGCCCTCTCATCTCACGCATTCCCACATGTTCGCCTTTTAAATCGCATAATCTTTGCGCATGCAGTTTCGCCATTGAAAATTTTTCCTCAATGCTTGGTGATGGAAGTTCTTCTCCTGTTTCCAGATATGCTGCGACTTCTTTGATTAGCCATGGATCACCCAAAACACCACGTCCAATCATCACCGCATCGCATCCTGTTTCTTCCAGCATACGCAAAGCATCTTCTTTGCTTCGAATATCACCATTACCAATAACAGGAATTGATACTGCTTCTTTTACCTGCTTGATGTAAGACCAGTCTGCCTTTCCTTCATACATTTGCTTTCTTGTTCTTCCATGTACTGCAATCGCACATACACCAACTTCTTCCAATCGTTTCGCAAGTTCTACACAGCATATCTGATCCATATCCCAGCCAATGCGCATTTTTACTGTTACCGGTTTTTTTACTGCTTCTACAACTGCCTTCGCAAGATTCACCGCATGATCTACATCTTTCATCAACGCACTTCCTGCATTTGATTTGATTATTTTATTAACTGGGCATCCCATATTGATATCAATAATATCACAGTCCGTTTTTTCATCAAGAAGTTTTGCTGCATATACCATTGTTTCGATGTCATGTCCAAAAATCTGCATAGTTAACGGATGTTCTTCTTTTTCCACATTTGTCATGCCAATTGTTTTTTCATTGTCATAATATAATGCCTTATCACTTACCATTTCTGTATAAATAAGTCCAGCTCCAAACTGCTTGCAGATAACACGAAAAGCAGGATTACTGATACCGGCCATAGGGGCAATGACTACCTGATTATCAATAACGATATCTCTGATTTTCCAGCTTTTATTTGGCATATTGTTCTATAAACCTTTCCAAATCTTTTAATTCTTCTTCACTAAACTGATATTTTTCTCCACAGAAATTGCAGGTAATTTCACATCCATGATCTTCTTCAATCATTTTCTGACGTTCTTCTTTAGAAAGTGTTGTTAGAACACGTTTCATGGTTGCTCGATCACAATGGCAGCGAAATTCAATGTCCTGTGTCGCCAGCACTTTTACATCATCGAACATACCTTCTAAAATAGCTTCCAGACTATCATGTTCTCTTAACAAAGTAGAGATATGTTTCATATTTGCGACAATTCCCTCTACTTTTACAATGTCTTCTTCTGTTGCATCTGGCATCATTTGAATAATCAATGCCCCCGCAGATAAAATAGAATTATCAGTATCCACCAATACACCTACAGATACTGCAGATGGTGTCTGCTCACTTACTGTAAAGTAGTATGCAAAATCATCTCCGATTTCACCACTTTGCAGCGCAACAGTTCCACTCCAGTTTTCTTTCATATTCAAGTCTTTAATTACTTCCAGATACCCTTCTTTACCAACTGCAGTTCCTACTGCCAGTTTTCCAGTATCGTTATACTGTAACATAATATGAGGATCTGATACAAAACCTCGTACATGTCCATCACTGTAGGCATCTACCAAAACCGTACCAATTGGGCCTCCTCCATTGATGCGAATCGTAAGCTGTTCCTTATCACTTTTCAACATGCTTCCCATTAAAGATGCCACACTTAATGTTCTACCTAAGGCAGCCGCACTTGTTGGCCATAAATCAAAACGTTTACGAGCATTTTCAACCAATGCTGTTGAATTACATATATAAATTCTTACCCTTTCTTCACAAGCCAGGGCTTTTACTAAATAATCTTTCATAATCTCACTCCTTACAAGCACATGTAGTATATCATAATCATATATAAAAAAGAAGAAGAAACCATTTCTTCTTCCCGTTCACCAATTTTCATTAAAACAAGAAATCATCCAATTCTAAAAGTTCATTGTCTATTTTTTCTTCATAGTCATGAATCTTTTTTTCTATAAGTCTTTGCATAGTTTTATTTTTTTCTAACTTAAACACAAGCAAAGCTACTTGAAAGATCAATTCATTTTCTTCACAGCATTCCGTATTCTCATCTATATATTTATTAAGAATTTCTTTTGCGCCATCCATATCTTTCATTTCTATTTTAGAACGTATATATGCCTGTACAGCATTTTGATCATCTTTATCCTCATCATACCATTTCTTGGAAAAAGCAAGTGCTTCTTCTCCTTTTTTCTGAGCAATTAATGAGAATACGATACGTATCTTGAAGTCAGAAGAAGACACTTCTTTCCAGTCAAACATTTCTAGAATTTTTTCACAAATCTGCAGTATTTCTGCATGCTTTTCTTCCTCTTCCAGATTATCTAAATAATCTTCCAGCCAGCCTTCAACATCATGTTCATAATCTGTTTCATCATCAAGCATATAAAATTCCCATGACCCTTTTTGATGTTTCGAAGCTTCTTTTTCAATAATCTCTAATAAAAGTTCGTATGTTTCTTTCCATACCTTATCATCTAATTTCCCCTGCATTATTTCCTTATAACATTTATCACTTGCTTTATCAAATAAATCCCATAATTTTTTCATATTTCTCCTCTCTTTAAAAAATATATCGTTAATTATAATATACTAAATTATACCGTTTCTTTAAATAGATAAACTTCTTTTTACCTGTACAGCCGAGGAAGTAGAAGCTGTTTTATACAGTTCCATCATAAATACACATTTATCTGCCCTTGTAATAGACGTTGTATATTCAAATATATTTCCATCTTCACTGCAGGTAGTTCTGGAAATTTTAAATCCTGGAACATCATAATCACAGTTTAATAACTTCTTATCCTCTGCACTTAAAAATACTGCCTCTATACTCTCTGTAGCATGATATGGCGTTAAGAAATAGTCTTCCTCTAATATTGTATAAAGAGAAAATTTAGAAAAATCCTTTTGTTCAATTCCCGGACATAAATGATAAGGGATATATGTATTTTCATAAAGCACTGCTTCTTTATCAGCACATCTTATACGCTTCAAAAAAAATACACTTTCATTATTTTTAGGAAGTTTCATACATTCTTTTATATTTTCTGGAATTTCTTTTAAAACTTTACATTCCAAAACAATAGAAGAAGGTTTCGCCCCCACACTTAACATATTCTCAGAAAAATTGTATAAATAATTGATATTTCTTTTTAATTTAGGATTTGTTACATGTGATCCTTTTCCTCTTCTACGTATTAAAAGTCCATCTTCAATAAGCATATCCATTGTTTTTCGAACTGTTGAGCGACTTACATGTAAAGTATCGCATATAACAATTTCTGGAAGCATCTGATCTCCTTCTTTTAAGATACCAGTTAATATAATTCTTTTGAAGTAATCATATAACTGCTGATAAAGCGGTTTTGTACTATCGATATCCAAGTGAAATGTTTCTTTAAAGTAATCTATATCCATATATGACCCTCACTTTTCGTTCTAATTGTATCATCTGTATCTATTGAATTCAATTAAAAGGGATTCCTGAATGCTGTTATAAATTATATAAAATGCACATTAATTGTATTGTTTGTACCATACATTTATGATATTATTTTCTTAACAAAGAGAAAGAAAAAAACTATATATATATGTATTTCTCAATTTTACTTTGCGCTTTTATTACAAATAAAAAGGGGATGAATATAATGAAAGATTTTCTAGAATTTACACCTCAAAACGAGGATATTGATCTAAAACGTATCGAACGCTTACAAAAAAGAATGGCGAATCGTGTCGCAAGCATATGCAGTGAACGTGCCATATTTTATACAGAAAGCTTTAAACAAACAGAGGGACTTCCTTATATTCTTAGAAAAGCAAAAGCTTTTGCACATACTTTACAGAATATGTCTATCTATATCGAAAAAGACAGCTTACTTTTTGGCAATCAGGCAAGTGTTAACTTTGCAGCACCTGTATTTCCTGAATACTCGATTGATTGGATCATTGAGGAGTTAGATGGAACGAATGGCGCAACTGCTTTCGATTCCAGAACCGGCGATGTGTTTCAATGTTCTCAAAAAGTAAAAGACGATCTTTATTCTATTGCAAATTATTGGCATGGACATACCCACGAAGATGAAGTTCAGAAAAATTTAAGTGAAGAAATTCGTTTGGCTGCAAAACAGGGAGTCCTTCATTTAGGCGGTATCTCTATGTCAGGAGATGGACATATTGTTCCAAATTATCCTTTTCTTTTAAAGAATGGCTTTCGTTATATTATCAATAAAGCTAAAACAAATCTGAAACTAAAAAATCTTTCTTCTCAGCAAATTGATTTTTATACCTCTGTTATAATCTCTTTAGAAGGTGCATTGACCTTCTTTAAAAGATATGCGTTGATTTTAAAACAAGAATCTATCAAAGAAAAAGATTTAAAGCGAAAGGATGAACTAAAAAAAATGTCTACTATGGCTTCTTCATTAATGGAACAACCTGTTTCCACTTTCTGGGAAGCCTGTGAAGCTGTTTATATGGTTCATATCTTACAGATGATTGAATCCAACGGACACTCTTTTTGTTATGGACGCTTTGATCAGTATATGCTGGAGTTTTATCAAAATGATATCTCCCGCCATAAAATTTCTAAAGAAAAAGCATTAGAAATCATCGTGCATATGTTTTTAATGAATAGTTCTAATAATAAAGTTCGCCCTTATGGTCATACAAAGTTTTCTCAGGGATATCCTTTGTATTCTAATCTTGTAGTCGGCGGATACAAACCAGATGGAAGTGATGGTACAAATGAACTTTCTTATTTATGTATTGAGGCAATGCACTTAACATCTATGGCAGAACCAAATTTTTCTATGCGGTATAACAAGAAAACACCAGATTCCTTAATTCGTTTAGCCGCAAAACTTATTCGAACAGGATGCGGAATGCCTTCTATGTTTAACGATGAGGTAGCAATACAAGGTCTGCTGGACTTAAAAATTCCAAAAGAGGATGCTTTTGACTATTGCCCTATTGGATGTGTAGAAACAGGGGTTCCCGGAAAATATGGACATCGTGCAACGGGAATGACGTATGTTAACTGGGGAAAAGTCTTAGAAATTGTCTTGTATCATGGACGTGATCCAAAAACAGGAATTAAACTACTTGATTTAGGAAACAAGGATTATCAAAACTATGAAGAGTTATGGAATGCCTGGAAAAAAGCTTTAAAATTTTATTCTGATATGGCAGTTTTATCCGATGAAATTTGTGACGCTTCTTTAACGGTATATGATGCAGATCCTTTTGCTTCCTGCTTAATCGACAACTGTATGAAACTTGGTAAAACATTAAAAGAAGGAGGCTGTAAATATGATGTAATTTCACAATCTAACATTGGTCCAAGTGTTGTAGGAAATAGCTTGGCAGCAATTAAAAAACTTATTTTTGAAGATAAACGCATCACATGGAAACAATTGATGGATGCTTTGGCTGCCAATTGGGAAACACCAGAAGCTTTACAAATTAGAAAACTTATTATGCGTGTACCAAAATTTGGCAATGATGAAGATTATGTTGATTTCATTGTAAAAGATGTATTTGATTCTTATTTAGAACTGCTTCCTCAATACAAAACATTGCGGACTGGCAAAGGACCAGAAATTTCCTGTTATACAATGTCTACCAGCAATATTACCTCCTATGTACCAAATGGTTTTGATGTCCTGGCAACTCCAGATGGCCGCTATGCCGGTTCACCTCTTAACGAAGGATGTTCCCCAACACAGGGAACTGACATAAATGGACCTACCGCTGTAATTAATTCTGTTTCAAAACTTCCAAATACCAAAGTAGCAGCCGGACAGTTATTGAATATGAGATTTTCTTCAGGTGCTTTGTCTGGTGAAGAAAACCTGAATAAGTTTGTCTTTTTCTTAAAGGCAAGTATAAAAAAAGGTATTTATCACAACCAGTTCAATGTATTATCTAGCGAAACTTTACGTAAAGCACAACAAGATCCTGAGAATTATCGAGATTTGATTGTACGAGTAGCCGGATATTGCGCACAATTTATTTCCTTAATGCCTGAAGCACAGGAAGCCATTATTGCCAGAACGGAAAACAAATGGAATTAAGAATATGAAAAAAGGATTTATTTCAAATTTACAATTTTATTCTACAAAAGACGGACCAGGTATTCGTACAACTGTGTTTTGTTCCGGCTGTAATTTAAAATGTGCGTGGTGTGCAAATCCTGAATTAATCTCAGGAAAAAGAAACTTCTTTCACTATAAACAAAGATGTATACATTGTGGATCTTGTGTAAATATCGCCTCACATGCTATCACTTTCGCAAATCAAGGATGTTTAATTGATAGAAGTCAAAGTTTTGATTGGAATGAAGTGGCTGATATTTGTCCTAAAGATGCATATGAAATTAAAGGAACTTTTATAGACCCGCAAACATTGACAGACAAGCTACTTAGAGATAAAGATTTTTATGATGAATCTATGGGTGGAGTAACTTTTTCAGGTGGAGAACCAGCCTTACAGCCAGATTTTATAATAGAATGTGCAAAACTCCTGCATCAAAACAATATCCATGTTGCGTTAGATACTGCAGGATGTATAGAATGGTCAACTTTAAAAAATATTATTGAAGAAATTGATTTAGTTTTATTTGATATAAAGGCTTTTGATTCTGTAATTCACAAAGAATGTACCCAAAGAGATAACAAATTAATTTTAAATAATATTAAAAATATTTCCAACATGAAAAAAGATATCTGGATACGTTTAGTTATTGTTCCTGGATGGAATGATGATTTAACTGATATCAGGAAACGTCTTCAATTTATTCGTTCTCTAGGTAGTTTTGTAAAACGTGTTGATGTTTTAAAATACCATAATCTAGGTGCATCTAAGTATGAACAATTAGGTCAAAATTATTCCATCCATCCAAACACAATATGTTCGAAACGTTTACTTTCCTCAATAAAGAAAATTGCAAAAGAAGAGAAGATAGAAATTTATATTGAAAATTAGCTGTAATATAATAAGCATCCTCCAATATAGCTGTCACTAATATAAAATTGTTTTAATTAATAAGGATTAATTTCTGTATTGTACAGGATTGATCCTTTTATTTTATTATAAATTTTCACTATATACAAAGTATTCAATTAATCAAATACATATTCATAAAACATCTTATCCTTCATTCTTTCAAAGAAGATTTCCATATAAAAAATGAACCTTTACTATTTAGGGATTCAAATAATAAGGTTCATTTCAATTTATTTTTTCAAATCAAGTACTACAGGAACTGATTTATATCCAACTCCCATACGGTCAATTCCCATATCAATAAGTTTTAAGAAATGTTCTCTTGTTCGGATACATCCACTTCCTTTTACTTTACAAACATCGCCAACTTCTTCCTGCATCATTTTAATAACTTCTGGTGTAGCCCCATGTGCTTCAAATCCAGTCAAGAACCCTGTACTTGTTTTTACAAAATCTCCACCTGCATCCATCACACAATGGCACCCTTTACGAATTTGTTCTTCATTTAACGCATCTGTTTCTAAAATAACTTTTACTTCTTTTCCATATTTATGACAAACATCAACAACTGCTTTTAAATCTTTTGTCACTTCGTCATATTTTCCACTGCGAAGCCATCCATAGTTGGCAACGATATCAATTTCTTTTACTGTTTCATATTTTGCAGCAATTTCTGCCTGTTTAACTTTAGACTCTGTTGAACTTGTCCCAAAAGGAAAATCACATACAGGGCAAAGCATTGTTTCACTTCCTTTTACAAGTGGTTCACATAAATCCAAATAGCCAGGATTTATACATATGGTAGCACACCCTAGTTCCACGCCATCTTTGGTAAGTGCAATAATTTCATCTTCGCTGAATTCTGGCTTTAATACAGAATAATCAATATAAGATGCCAATTCTTTTACTGTCATTTCCTCTGCTTTTTTTGTTAAATGCTTCATTTTAGTTTCCTCCTATTAGTTATCATTCAATTTGTATCAATTGTATGATACATTTTATATTTTTATTATAACCAATGATTTTATTATGTCAATAAAAAAGAAAGAGTTCCAGAAAAAGATAAATGAGAATCTTGCTACTGACTTTGGAAAGTAGTTAAAAAACAGAAAAGCAGCCTAGTAAAAGGAGGTTTTGGAATGCTTAAGCAAAATATGAAATTCACAGGTTTACAAGAAAGGGACTGAAAACGTAAAAATAGAATTTCTTTTAGTATGTCTTAGATATAATTTCAAGAAATATCATCAATAACGACAAGAAAAGAGCTGTAACTCTTTGAGCGGATTTAAACATCACTCAACTGTTTCAGCCCCTTTTATGGTATTATTTAAAATTAATTTCTACAGATCCTGTACTGCAATTAATTTGTATGTTTTGCTTAGTGTTTGCATTTAACGAAGTTTCTCCATAAGCATATTTTTCATCATCAATTTCTATATCCCCTAATGAAGATACAACTTTAAAACCATATTCCTCTTTCCCTCTCATTAAAGAAACATTAATATCTCCAACTTCTGTATTTATACTACTATTGCCTTTTATATCGCCATCATAATCAATATCCCCTACCTGGCTGCCTATTTCTACCATATCAAAAATTGTATTTACAGTTTCAATATCTCCTGTTTCACTTGTTATGCTTCCTGCTTTTGCCTGTACATTTTTTAATGTAACATCTCCTACATTGCTTTTCGCATATATTTCCTCTAATTCCATATTTGAAATATCTACATCCCCTGTTTCTACAGAGGCAGAAACAACTTTTACTTGCGTAGGATCTTTCAGCTGCAAGACCAATTTCTGATTCTTATTGTTTCCTATTGAAGATAGAACTTTTATAAAAAGCTTTCCATCTTCTTCTTTCATTTCAAATTTATCATCTGCAATATTATATAAAGTACAAATATTTTCATTTCCTTTTCGAATTTCTATATCTCCCACTGCTACATGTAATTCTATTATATTTTTAGGTGTGAACGATTTCTTGACAGAACCATGAAATATTTCCTTATTATCCCACTCACCATCACCAAATCCAACACTTGCAGAAAATGGCCACCAGGAAGCTGTTGATTCGTTTACAGAAAGAAACGTTTTACTTCCACCAGCAGAAATTCCAGCACCAATCATGCATGTACCTACGACAACAAGAAGCAAACCTGTGATACTAATGTAAAACAACTTATTATGCTTTTTCATGTCTCTTTCCTCCCTTTGCTTTTTCATATATAGATGAAAATAATTTTGTTCCCCATTCTAATAATTTTTTAACTAAACAATACGAAAGACTGCCAAGCAAAAGTGCCAGTCCTATGCAAAACAAACCTCCTCCTGCCGCAATCAAGGCATTACCTGGTGCATCTAAATGTAGAAATGCATTCACTAGCAGAGGAAAACCGGAAGTTATGATTGCAAAAGCGGAAACCACCAGTGCAAATAATAAACTTAACGCAATGATGAACACGGTAAATAAGATGATTGCGACAACTAACAGAATAGGAAAGGCAAGCGGCAAAGCACACAATCCAATGAGCACAATCCAAAAATTACGGAATGCACTATTTTTCTTTTTTGTACCTGTTTCTTCTTCTCGAATAATTGATTCGGCTTTTAACTGTGCCGCAAATTTGCCAGGTGTTCCCAAATCCTTTATTACTTGTTCTTCATTTCCTTCCCCTGCATCATCAAAATATTCTTCACAATATGTAATCGCATCTTCAATTTCCTTTTCATCCAGTCCCTTTAATTTCGCTTTAAGCTGATGAATATACTCCTGTTTACTCATTTTCTATTCCTCCCTTCAAAATATCTGATACTTTATCAGAAAACTCATCCCATTCTTTTACATATTCTCTATACTTTTCTTTTCCTGCCTCTGTTAGACGATAATATCTTCGATTTCTACCCATATGCTGCTGATCATATGTTTCTAAATATCCTTCTTTCATCAAGCGACGAAGAACTGGATATAAGGTAGATTCGCTAATATCCATCACCCGTTTTACTTCCTGTGTTAAACGATAGCCATACGTATCTTCTTTATGTAATGTCGCAAGTACGCAGGCATCCAACAAACTAGAACCTAACTGAAAAACCATCTGCATCACCTTTCTTCAACAATATTATACGTCGTATAATATATAAAAGGAATATAATATTCGAAGTATTTTATTTTATGATACTCCTCTTTGTATAAGATAGAGTTTATGAAGCCCATAAAATTTATGGTAAAACAACAGAAAAAAACCATAAATTTTATGGTATAAGTAAAAAAAGGAACACAGCGTGTTCCCATAAAGTATATAATTTATTTATTCAGTTTTTAAATTCTGTACTTCCTTTTTCCTTAGATCATGATAAAAGAAATAACACAGAAATGGTCCCATGATCGTCCATGCGATTGGTTCTACAAAACAAATTCCATAATAGCCAGTAAATGGAATCAATAAGAATGTAGCTGCTACTTTCACTCCCATTTCAATACAACTGGAAAGAATGGGTATTCTTCCATTGCCAAGTCCCTGCAATCCATTTCGATAAATGAATAAAATAGCCAAGACAAAATAAAATAAACTGCTGATTCTTGAATAACGTTTCGCAAGTAGCATAACCTGTGTTTCCTTCGCATTGACCAATAGACTTAACAGCGCGTCAATACATGTAAAGGATATGACAATAACAAGCACAACCCATACAGTGCATAAGAGCACACATTTTCTTTGTCCAGTACGAATACGTGTGAACTGTTTCGCACCAAGATTTTGTGATACAAATGTTGTATTTGCAATCGCAATACTAATCATTGGCTGCATTAGCATTTCTACTATTTTTCTAGCTGCTGTATGGGCCGCAATCGTAATTTCTCCAAGCTGATTTACCGCACTTTGCAAAACAACAGAACCGATGGATACAATAGAATTCATAAGACCCATAGAAATTCCCATAGACAACTGATGAAGCAGCAATTCTTTTTCTATATGGAAATCTTTCTTCTTTAACACAAACATGGGATATTTTTTTCGCATGTAGAAAAAGCATAACACTACACTTAACCCTTGTGCCAATACGGTCGCATATGCAGCACCTAAGATTCCCATATGAAAATATACCAGAAAAATATAATCCAATGCGACATTTGATAAAGATGCGATAATCAGAAAATATAGAGGTGTTTTACTATCGCCAATAGACCTCATCATACTTGCCATCATATTATATGCCATCGTAATAAACAATCCTAAAAAAATGACACTTAAATAGTTATCTGCATCCATAAAAATACTTTGCGGTGTTTGTAACAGGGTTAATAAAGGCGATTTTAACACCATAGAAACCAATACGATCAATACTGTAGAACCTATACAAAGAAGAATACACCCAGCTGTAGAAGTTTTCATTCCTTCTTCATCTTTGGCTCCATAATATTGCGCAATCAATATGGTTACCCCCATCGCTATCCCGCTAATCAAACCAATCATTAAATTAGATAATGCGGAAGTTGCCCCCATTGCCGCTAAAGCCTGCACCCCTAATATTTTTCCTACCATCATCGTATCTGCCATTGTATAAAACTGTTGAAATATATTTCCCAGTAAAACCGGTATCGCAAAATTAATGATTAACTTTGTAACATTCCCCTCTGTCATATTTTTCATTCTATCACCGCCATGAAAAATATTTTATCATACCTATATTGCCAATGCATTCTTTTACACGCAAATTATGCATATTTATCTATGATGTCTTCCTGTTTTATTGATACAAAGAAAAACCCAGATTGTAAAAACAAAACTGGATTTTGCGTATTTTGAGTATCGATATTAGTAAATATAGTATTTAGTATCAGTGTAAGCAATTTTTCTGTTTATTCTTATTATAGTCCAGACAAAGTTCTCATAACAAGATCTACATCTTTGTTTTCTAATTCTTGTATGATATGCAAATATGTCTTTTGCGTTGTTGTCATACTAGCATGCCCTAATCTTCTTGCCACACTCGCAATCGAAACTCCTGCAAACAATAACAATGAGGCATGTGTATGTCTTAAACCATGAATAGATATCAGTGAAGTTCCACAAGCTTTACAATGCCTTGCTAAAACATCATTAACTGTAGAATTATAAATTTTTTCTTCTCTAACAAAAATCGGTTTATCCTTTGGTAATGACTTAATCAGCTCAGAAAATTTCACTACAATTTGCCAGTCAATTTGTATTTTTCTTACAGATGACTTATTCTTAGTCGGTAAAAAACCTCCCTCACCTTTATAATCCCAGGTCTTGCTGATTGACAAAGTTTGTCTTGAAAAATCAAAATCATCGGGTGTAATTGCCAAAGCTTCTGAAAAACGCATTCCTGTTTTTGCTACAAGCAAAATGAACCAATCCCAGTTAACCGTTTCTTTTAAATCCAGGTTTGCAATCAAGGCATGCAGCTCAAATTGATTCAAATACTTGATTTTCTTTGCTTTTGGTGTTTTTCCTTTGATAATAGACTTTCTAGTAGGATCTCTAATAAGCAGACCTTCATCAACTGCATCCAAAATTGCTCCTTTTAACTGATGATGAAAATCCAATGTTGTTTGTCTTTCATGCTCTTTCGCATAATCATTTAGAATCTGTTGATAAACCGTTCTATTTAGTTCTCCTATCTTTAAATTTGGGACAAGTTTTTCAACCCACTTTTGTGTCATTAGATATTTTGCCATAGTGGCATCTCTAATCGCTCCTTTTTTATACACTTCAATCCATTGTTTATAATATTCACAAAATAAGGTTTCCTTGTTTATATTGTTTACCATAAGCTACCTCCACTTATAAAATTGCTTACACTGATTTAAACAAAGAAACCTTTCCCGTCTATTTACCTTGACAACAGTGGTTTTATTTCTTCTTCCATTATGTTTCTAAGTTCACTCATCATTTTGTTATAATATTTAAACTTTGGAAGTGGATTTTCTTGAGTTTGCTTATAGGTTGCATAATCAATCGTTGCTTTGATTGCACTTTCATTTGGAATTTCTTTATTTCTATAATGGGTAGCTGCATACAAAACTTCTTCTTTTGATGCGTACCAGGTTTGACAAAATTCGCTAACTACATTATCAATACATTCTTGTTTCATATTTTCTATAATATTCAAAATAGATTGCCCTCGATATTTACTCTTATCTACTTCAATTTGATAAACAATGTTTGACATAATATCGGCAACTTTATAATTTTCTTTTCCCAGTTCTTCAATATACTGCTTAACTTCGTCAATTTTCTTTTGTCTTTCCTCTGGTGTAATTTCTTCATTTATATATTCCGAAGTAACAATATTTTGAATTAAGTTGATAATATATTCATAATCTATTTTCGTATGACTATACGCCACAAGTTCGTAATCATAATCAATTTGTGGACTTACTGGTTCTATCTCTTCAGAGGTTATTCGCTCACTTTTTAGCCATTCCAGTATATTTTTATAATGTCCTGCATAGTTATCATATTCTTCCTGTGTAATATCATAATTTTCTAACATAGAATCATCATAGTTAGTAAACGACTTGAGCTGAGCGAACAATCTATCAAAATTTTGAAACATCTTTACAAACACTTCTTTTTCTTTTTTAGACATAGAAGGAATTTCTTCTGGTGTCTTTGCAGATATTCTTAAAGACGCCAATGCCTTTCTAAATGCAGATTCAACTTCATTCCATTCTGCCGCAATAGCATCTTTGGTTCCACCGGCTGAATATAATTTTACAGCATTATCCACAGCTTCCTTAAAAAGTATAGGTGCTTGAAAAGTAACAATTTGTCCATATTTTTTATCACTATCAAAGATACGATTTGTTCTTGAGAATGCTTGAATCAAATCATGAGGTCCCATAGGCTGCCGATCAATAAACATGGTAGACATACAAGGAGCATCAAATCCTGTCAGAAGACGATCCACCACAATAACTAAATCAAGCTGTTCCCTTCTGCTCTTATATTTAGCATCTTTTCTAGCTAAACGCTTATTTAAGTTATCATTATAAATCTGAATCTGTGATAAATCATATGTAGTTGAAAACATCTGATTATAGTCATCCAGAGATTCTTTCATTTTATTTTGATTTACAAATGATCCCTCTTCATTTTCTGTCACAGAATATGTAATCGCAAATTTTGGAAAATCTGGAAGAACCTGTTTCATTTTTTCATTAACAATAATATCGGTTTCCCCATTTTTTACTTTCTTTAAAAGATCATAGTATTTCTGTGCCATTTGAATAGAACTTGTTGTTAAGATTGCTTCATATGTCATTCCTTTCCCATTTTGAAATCCTAGCTTATGATAGGACTTGTTTAATATAACATCTAAAACATTCATCATATGAACTTCATTTTCGTAGATTTCCGAATCCGTTTCATCAACTAAATTTTTTGGCCCTATATGTTCTACTTGAAAGCCAAGCACTGCATTATCATGAATGGCGTTTTGAATTGTGTATCGATGCAATATTTGTCCATATAATTCTTCTGTTGTTCTAGGTAAATCCCCTAATTGCGGATAAGGATTTTCAGCAAATCTAGGTGTTCCAGTAAATCCATACCACATGGACTTACCGAAGAACTTTTCCAATTCTCTTTTCGTTGCTGGAGTTACTGCCCTATGACATTCATCCACAACAAATACAATTTTTAAGTTTTTAATTTTAATATATTCAGGAGTTCCTTCCTGTAGACGTTTTGTAATCAGTCTTTGTAGTTTTTGTATGGTCGTAACAATTACTTGTCGATCGTTTGATTTTAACTTGTTTTTTAAATCGTTCACATTTCCTGTTTCATCTACATCAATTAAATCATTATTTGCATAAGATTGAAATGCTTGTGAAGTTTGTGTATCTAAATCTTTCCTATCAATTAAAAAGATTGTTTTATCAAGAGATGGAATATCCATTAAAAGATTTCTTGTAGCTTTATAAGACGTTAGAGTCTTGCCTGACCCTGTTGTATGCCATACAAAACCCGATTTTCCTATTTTTGATGCATCTCGTATAGATTCAATCGCATGAATTTGATATGGCCTTAATAAGATTAATCTTTTAGAATCTTCATCTAAAACAGTATATCTTGCAATCATTTCATGAGCTGTAGGAATACGAAGTACACTTTTCGTAAAATCAAGGTAATCGCTTACTGGATTATTGTCACGATCCAGCCAGCCACTCATAAATTTAGGATTTAACTCCGTATCACTTGCCGCCGAAAAATATTTTGTATCGACCCCATTACTAATAACAAACATTTGAACAGCAGAAAATATACCTGTAAATTTTCCTTCACCAATATATTTTTTAATTTGCCAAAACGCGTCCATATAAGAATGCTGTTTATTTTTAAGTTCAATATGAATCATAGGTAATCCATTTATCATAAGAGTAACATCAAAGCGACGATTTCGTGAATATGTATTTTTTTCATTTTCGTCAAATGCTCGATACTGATTGATAACTTCATACACACTGCTACCACCAGCAATATGTTCATGATTCATAACAACAAGATGTAACTTTTCTGTATCTCTCTGTACATGAACCATTACCTTACCGTTTTCACCAACCAACCATTCGCCAGCCTTAAAAAATGAAGAAAACTGCAATTGATTTTTCACCTGCTCAAATTCAGAATCTGAAAGCATTTCTCCATTTAATCTATCTTTATTATTCTGTTCAAGAATATACTTAAAATTTTTCCATAAATCTTCTTCCGTCTTCAAATCGCTTCTATATGTCCACTGTGAATCCCCATAAACTAATTGATCAATCAATTTTTGTTCTAGCAATGTTTCTAATTCAGACATAATTCCCATCTCCTTTGTGATTAAAATGTTATTTTTAGTAAAATTATTGGTTTTTTTGTATATTTTTTCTTTCGCTGGTGAAGAGTGATGAGGTGATCGAGCTGCTCAAAATAAGTTCCTATGACGGTTTGTTCTTCATTAGATGGAAGTTTTATTTCTGCATTTTTAATGCTCTCTGAATTAAGAGATTCAAAAGTTGATCCTGTTGAATCTTTCTTCCAATATCCTTCCTTATCCATCTTCACAAGTAGTTGATAGATAAATTCATTACCTTTAATTGCTGCAACACCACGCCCAATTACTGCATTATAAGAGGTTTTTCCCATTGCACCAGCAGGTGCTCGCACACTCATAATTAAATCTCCGATATATGCTTGTTTAGTTATTTGTGTTGTCCAAACCCTTGGTTTTACCCAACCATTTTCTAAATCAGCATTTCCTTGAACCAAAATATAATCACTTGGAACATCTGAATATGTACTTCCTGCAGGGGATTGCCCCATTGTTATCTGAGCAACATCTCCCAGCTTACGCTGTTCCCAAGCGTATACCTTAACTTTATTGCAAAGATTATACTTTCGCTGGTATAGGGTGATGAGGTTATCCAGTGACTCTAAATACTGTCCCAAAACCTGCTGCTCATCGAGATTTGGAATGGTGACAATCGTTCCTCCGACCAATTCTTTATTAAGATTATTCACGGTGCTTCCAGCAGCAAGTGATTTGTATTGACTGAGCATTTGAGGTGTTCCTAATAGATGGTACAGGAAGGTTAAATCAAAGGCTTTTTTGTTATCACGGATAAGCAGCCAACCATCGTGAATGCAGCCGTCAATACCCATTATATAAGGTTTTCCAAAGCTCATCGAGTTTGAAAGAATCAAATCTCCGGGTTGAACTTGTCTCGTTTTAGATAGTCCCTCTGGCTTAATCTTTTCGGCTGTTTTCGTTATGTAATGTCCTTGTACCGGAGCATCGCCAATCTTAACCCAATTCAGTCCATTAGGCGCATCCGTGATATAAGCCTCTATCGGTCTTGGAGACCCTCCACGCTCAATTTGAACCAATTCGGATAACTTACGCTGTTCCCAAGTAATAATACTAAATGTTCACTCAATAAAATACTTACGTTGTAATGATGTAATAAGGTGTTAGTAACACTATTTACTACTATCTTTTCCTTCTAAAAAGAAATGATTTCTTACTTGCATAGTTGTAAACCCTAATAAGTTTTGTCCAGTCCATTTATGCATATCAAATCTTTCAGGATCTTTCATTGATTTTCCAATACCCCAAATTTTATCGTTAACAGCACATTCAGCTAAAATTGCTGATTCTGTTTCTGCTAACTTTTTACCTAATTCTTCATTTTGTGTAAATTTTTCTAAAATTCCTCTATAAGCAATAATTTGGCGAATACCATTCCAAATTACTTCATCATAATTATTTATGTTTCTACCTAATTGCTTAATTACAGCTGGATTATGTTCTTCCAAGATTGTATTTGCAGTATTTATATCATTAAATACGATAGCTTTTTGGTACATTAAATATTGTTCCATAGAAGTAAAGCAAATATTTTGTACTCTAAAATTTGATAAATACCAATTACTTAACCATCCATTTTCTTCTTCAGGATTATGAAAACAAACAATATTATTCATATTTAGTAACCTTTTGAACAGCTAAATCCAGTTCTAAATCATGTAATCCAGGATAAGCTTTTTTCAAGTAATCTAAAGGAATTTTTTTAAGAAGATCTTTACTACTTATTTTATTTTTCCATTGATAATAGGCATAAAACTCTCCAATCCAATCTGGCAAAAAACCTTTAAGAGCTTTCCCCTTTTTTAATTCATAATGATCAATTAGTTTAAAGTACTGCCACAAATCCTTTACACTCATCGTGCAAACATAGGCTTGTCCCTCATCAATATACTCTCTAGTTTTACTTGTCATATAAGAAACTATAAAATCTTCTGTATCCATTTCTGGGTATGTACTAGCTATATAATCAAAAAGTTTGCCTTGCGTTTCTACAACTTCATCTAAATAGGCTTTTGAATAAACATGCATATAAATTTCCTCCAAATCTAAAAAAGTGTGCTAAATACTTTTGTGACTTGATTGCGATCAGAGTCAATCAATCGTTTCATCTTTTCTCTTGCGGCAATATCTCTCTCATTATATTTTTCATTATATTCTGAAAATTGTACTGGGATAATATCTTCTTTAATTTCTATTAAATTATCAAAAGCTTTTTGTGATTTAATACAGTATTGAATACCTAAACCACCAAGAGATAACAATTCCTCTAAAATATCAACATCAACTTCATCACGAACAAAAGCCTTAGCGATATAAAAGTAAGAGGCGTCCGCACGATATCCTTTTATAACATCATAGTCTTCTGTAGGAATACCATATTTATCAATAAACTTTTTTGCTAACATACGATATCTTTTTGAATCAGCAGCATCTCTATGCTTCATTAATTCCGCAAGCCAAGAAAGAATGTTTTCATTTTGAAAGTCTAAAACACGCAAACCATCCATATTCAGCATATATTTATGAACCCAGCCATTTGATTCATCAGGACGATAAACAGCCCATTCCTTAGCTAAATCAAGATTATCAGTGAGATAGAACCCTTTTCCGTAATCATGTTTTTCATTTCCTAAACCAAATTGCGGAATAACTTCACGATTTGAAGTTCCATGAAATAATATCATTATCAATTCCCCTCTCTTCAAAGATATATAATATTCTTACATTGTCTAACTTATACTGTATTACATCATAAGTTATCTTTAAATTTAATTAACCATATAATATTTTTGACTAAAATAATAAATTTATAAAAATCTTATTTTTCTGCTGGAAACATATTTTGAAGCATATATTTCTTTAAATTCTTCATTTGCTCCACCTTTCGCTGGTGAAGGGTGATAAGGTTATCAATGCTCGATAAATACTTGCCAATTTTCTTTTGTTCATCTTTATGTGGTAATAAAACTTCAAAGTTTTCTACACTACCTCGTGATATATTCAATTGAGATGAACCAGCACCTTGTTTTTTGAAATATATCTGATGAGCGTTGATATAAGAAAATAAATATTTGATATCCACAGAACTATTATTTCTTAATAAAGCCACTCGCTGATTTAACACAAACCTATTATTTTCAGGGATTATAGCCACCCTTCCAAGCAAATCGCCGTGTCCCACATCACTAAGAACCATTACTAAATCATCTTTTAAAAGTGTTTCTGTTTCTTCATCAATAAACTTTCCAGAAGGCTTTAATCCACCATCAATAGAAATAGAATTTAAATTAATCAACTCATATTTTCCACTTTCAGATTGCTTTTCTTCATGCCCTGTTCCATTACGGTATATTGTAAGTTCACCTAACTTACGCTGTTCCCAAGCGTTAATAAATCCTTGAAATCTAATTTTTGGAGTTTTTTCACCATTTTGTGGAAACATATTTTGAAGCATATATTTTTTTAATTTTTTTAATCCGTCGCACTTTCGCTGGTGAAGAGTGATGAGGTGATCTAACTCCAAAAAATAATTAGCAATTTGTTGTTGTTCTTCTATATCAGATACGTCAACAATAAAATTGTACATATCTGACGCAAGGATATGTTTGATTGTATTACCAGTAGTTATATTATTTATTTTCCTTTTGGATTTTATAGTTTGGTATTGATAATTTAAAAAATAAGGTTCTATTTCTATTTTTGGATTCCGAAACATAATCAATGCGTGGGCAGCAGAATTATCCAATTCTTCAGGTATTACAGCAGTATGACCTACATGACCTGACTGAACCATTACCATATCACCAGTATGTAGCCATTTATCCTTTTGTCTTTCATAAAATTCATCATTTATAAAAACTTCATTGTTCCTATTTATTTGTCCATCCTTAATATTATTCGATTCAAGATAAAAATGCCCTGTATCAACATAATATGGTGTAGCTGTTCCTACAAAAGCATTTCCTATATTTTGATAAATCTCTTCCAGCTTACGCTGTTCCCAATCATCGGTGAATCCATTAAATCTGATTTTAGGTTTCATCATTATAATTCCTCCTCCATCAATTTAATGCAATCATTTAATGAAGAAATTATGTTTTCATCAGAACTTGTTAATTCATGTAACATAGATACAAACTCATTTTGTGTTTTTTGAAGTTCTGCATCCGTTTGTTTCATATCCACTAAAAGTTCTTGAATATTAATCGGTTCTTCTTTTTCAAAATTATCTACATATCTAGGAATATTTAAATTAAAATCATTTTTTTCAATATCCTCAAAGCTTGCAAGATAAGATTCTTTATCAACTGTCTCTCTTCGTACATATAAATCCATTACAGAGTCAATATGTTTATCAGTCATTTCATTTTGTTTTTTCCCTTTATTGAATTTCTTCGAAGCATCAATAAATAATACATCTCTTCCATCTCTATGTTTTTTCAATACAACGATACAAGTTGGGATAGATGTATTGTAAAACAAATTTGCAGGCAGCCCAATAACAGCATATATATTCCCTTAACGAAGTAATTTCTCTCTGATTTTACCCTCTGCAGCTCCTCTAAATAAAACGCCATGAGGTAATACGATTGCCATAGTTCCGCTACTTTTCAAATGATAAAGTCCATGTAGCAAGAAAGCATAGTCTGCTTTTGACTTTGGAGCTAGCACGCCATAATCACTAAAACGTTCATCTTGTAAAAAACCTTGTGCAGCACTCCATTTAGCGGAATATGGAGGATTCATCAAAACCATATTGAAATCTGTTTCTTCATCTGTAGGCCAATCAGCATCTAATGTATCGCCATGTCTTAACTTTTGATTTTCTGGCGCAACGCCATGCAAAAACATATTCATTCTTGCAAGATTATATGTAGAAGGCATAAGTTCTTGACCATAGTATTTTATATTTCTTGGATCTTTCGCATACTTCTTTGCATTCAACAGAAGCGAACCTGATCCCATACAAGGATCATATACAGATAATCCTTTTTTATCTTCCTGCCCTGCTATTGCAATTTTCGTTAATATCTTAGAAACAGCTTGAGGTGTATAAAATTCCCCAGCTTTCTTTCCTGTTTCTGATGCAAATTGTCCAATTAAGTATTCATAAGCATTTCCTAAAACATCATCATCCGTATTTAACAAATCAGCTTTATCAATTTCTTTGATTAAACTAGAAATCGTATCGCTTTGCTTTTGATCTCCAGTTCCTAAACGATTAGAATACAAATCAATATCTGTAAATAAATCTGTAAATAAAGGATCACTTTGCTCGATATTATTAAATGCTTTCTGTAAATATTCTCTGTTAAATGAATTATTTCTAGCTGCATCCGCAAAACAAGTATATGTAAGTTCTGGTTCGATAACATAATGACAAGTAGACTTGATTTCCTCCATTAACTCATCAGCACTCTCATCTTTCAACGCCTCTCTATATTCTTCTAATGCAGCTTTCAAAGATGAAGGCTTTTCATCATTAAGAAGATCATATACTTTAATCAAAAAGGAATCTGATAAATATTTATAAAAAACAATCCCTAATAAATAATCCTTATATTCATTTGCATCCATTTTTGATCGAAGTATATCTGCTCCACTCCATAAGACGCTTAAAAGATCTTTGCTGTTTTCTATTTCTGCCATTTTATAAATCTCCTCTCTTTTTAATAAAAAAATCTAATACTAAAACAATGCATATACATTTCTTAATGATATAACTTAAATAGTACCTACCATGCAATTTTGGCAAATACTTTTCCTGATATAATCATTACTAGATCATTGAAATATAGTATTTATATTGTTATCTACTTTCTTGGTAAAGTCCATTTCCTATCAATTTGTAGCTTGAACATCATCGTAGAAAAACATAATACAATAAATTATAAACCTAATATAATCATTATATCTTTATTTCGAGAGCATTGGTATATATTTATATTTGAATTCGTAAATTATCTACTAATTTTCTATCCTTTTCTAAATTCAAAAAATTTTAATCTAACATCTGCATATACCTTTTATATTGTTTTATGCATATATAAAATTATTAAAAGTCCCTTATACCTATATTCTAAGCTAAATTTAGATAATTACTTTTAAAGCTTTTAAAAACAATAACATCCAGTATACTCCAAAAAGTGCTTTACCATATAAAAGCTAAAACCATCACCCAATTTTATACAATCTTCAAATTTCTTTATTTTTCTTTCATTGACGTTCTACAATCACACTTTTTATAATCGAAGCATAGATAACTTCATTACAATAGTTAAAACTATGGAGGTAAATTTTATGAAAAAGCTAAATTTACAGGGAATAACGTATATAGAACTTTTAGAAGGAAGTCATGAGTGGTATTGGGGAAGTGATTATACAGAAGGAGATTTATATGAAGCAGAAGAATTGTACCGTAGTAATCATTCCATAAAATCAAATAGACTTGTTTTTATTCATTACCCTGATGGAACTGTTATTGAACCAATGAAAAGTAAGGTAGGACAATACTTTGGAAAACCTATTTTCTTTGATGATAAAATACAGATATTACTTGTAGACTTTCCAAAATCTCTTATTCACATTTTACAATACGATCATGAAATAAAGAAAACTGAGTTGATTACTACCCTGTCTTTATCAGCGACAAAAGATTGTTATAACTTGCTTCTTTATCGTACTCCATTGATGCTGACAAGATCTGCACATGATAACGTTTTTCAAATTTTATATCCACAAAAAGTTGACATTAACATTAGTGAAACAGAATCTTTTTGTTATAGAGAAAATGATAGATTGTATTTTGAAAGATGGATAGAAGACCCTTCTTATCGAAATGAAATTGTTGTACGAAAATATCCTAGTGGAGAAATTTTAGAAGTCATCCCCGGTTCCTTGTTAATTATGCCAGATGGACAAAAATGGATTTTATAGGTATATGAAAGATTATGTTTTAGTGAAATCATGATTTTATACGAATATAGAAACACAATCTATGAAAAATGACACCTTTATCAGTGTCACTTTCTAATTTAATTATTTACATGATGATGAAACTCTGGAGTACTGTCATCAATAATTCGAAATTCATAGCCCTGTTTTTGATAATATTCCAATAAGGAAGGAAGTGCTTTTACAGTTTCCTCACTTCCAGCTCCATCATGCATCAATACCATGACAACTTCCTGCTCTCCAACTTCTTTTTGTCCTGTATCAACCAGCGTACTTACACTAAGATTGCTATTGCCATCTCCATTCGATGCATTCCAGTCATAATACTGGTATCCTTTATCCAAGACATCTTTTGTTAACTGTGTCATAATTCCATCACAGTATTTTCTTGATACCGTATTACTGGAGCCTCCTGGAAATCGTAATATTTTTACTTTATGTCCTATTTGTTTTTCAATCACATCATTCATTTTTTCTATATCTTTAAAATATGCTTCAGGACTAGAATATATTTTCCCATAGTCATGAGAAAATGTATGAATTCCTATCGCATGTCCCTGCTTATACTCTTCTTTGATTAAATATTCATATTCTTTTTTTTCACCTGTCACAAAAAAGGTGGCCTTTGCATTATATTTCTTTAAAATATCTAATACTTCCTGTGTATGTTGACTTGGTCCATCATCAAATGTCAAATACATAATTTTATGTGTAGACTGTTTTGATACAGGATGATCTTGTTTATGCACAAAATATGAAGATATCGCAACAAGTCCCAGAAAACAAAAGCAGCTAAGCAAAATTTTGTTCCATGTTTTTTTATCCATTCTACTACACCTCAAAAACAGTATGGACTACTTTCTCAAAAATCATACAATTGTTTCTTTCGGTGGTATAATACTTTTAAGATACAGGAGGAAGTATTATGCATATACAAGATTCGATCATTCAGGCTTATCTTCAGGATATTCCCATTGAAGATGCCATAGATTTTTCTAAATTGAAAGGATTTAAAAAGCCAGTGTCTACAAGAAAAGAAATCGTAGAAGAACTTAATAGACAACTGCATCAAATTGTTCAACAATTTCCTGTTTTCAATGCATCTTTATGGAAGCAGATTTTTGACTCTAAAGAACTTGAAAATATCATCATTTTCCCTGTTGTTGGATCTTATCCAAGAGAAAACAGAGTATTTCTTTATGAAAATTCTACTGTAATTCAAATTGATCTGCTATTTATTGCAGATTATACTCCTATTGTTTCACAAATGTGTTATATTCTGAAAAATTATATAACATTAGAAGTTTCAAAACTATTATTGAAGAAAAAAGAACCAGTACCTCAAAACTTTCTAGAAACACTGGATCGTATGGTCTTTGTTGGGGGACTAGCTAATTTTCTAGCTTGGAATGAGGATTGTAATAACTATGTATTTGGAAAAGATACATATGATAAGAAAAAAGAAGAAGTCTTTGGTTTATTGTATCAAGCGAAAGAATTAAAAGACTCCCAGTTACAAAAGCAAATTCTGTCTTTTTTAGATACTTGTTCTTTTTGGGAGAACTTTCCTGCTGCAGCGGGCATGTTTTTCTTTGATGATATATATCGTGAGAAAGGCAGGGATGGAATCATAGAATATATTCAAAAAGGAAGTAAAAATTTTGTTAGATATATCTTTGAAGAATAAATCATTTTTTATATAATAGAGAAAAAGGAGAAATTCATCATGAATAATTTTACTTATGACATCAAAACAAAAGTTTATTTTGGAAAAGGACAAATATCTCACTTAGGGGAAGAAACAGCACTTTATGGAAAAAAAGCACTTCTTGTATATGGTGGAGGAAGCATCAAAAAAAATGGACTTTATGAAGAAGCCATGAAAGAATTTAAAAATCATCAGATAGAAGTCGTTGAATTAAGTGGTGTAGAGCCAAACCCAAGAATTGAAACGGTTCGCAAAGGTGTAGAACTATGCCGTAAACACAATATTGATGTAATTGTTGCGATTGGAGGAGGAAGTACGATTGATTGTGCGAAAGTTATTTCCGGAAGTGTCAGCTATGATAAAGATCCTTGGGACATCGTATTAGACGCATCAAAAGTAACATCCTGTCTTCCTATTTTAACTGTGTTAACACTTGCTGCTACGGGTTCAGAAATGGATGCAGTTGCAGTTATTTCCGATATGAGCAAGAATGAAAAATGGGGTTTTGGGCATCCTGGATTTCGTCCTGTCGTATCAATTTTAGATCCTACCTATACATTTAGCGTCAGCAAATATCAGACAGCTTGTGGAACTGCAGATATCATGAGTCATATCATGGAAAGTTATTTCACAAATACGGAAGGATTCATGCAAGATCGTATTGCGGAAGGATTGCTTCGCACATGTATTGCCTATGGACTTCGTGCAGTAAAACAGCCAGACGATTATGAAGCACGTGCTAATTTAATGTGGACAGGAAGCTGGGCAATTAATGACTTATTAAAACTTGGAAAGGGTTGTCCATGGAGTGTTCATCCTATGGAGCATGAACTTAGTGCATTTTATGATATTACCCATGGAGCAGGTCTTGCGATTTTAACACCATACTGGATGGAATATGTACTGGATGAGACAAGTGTAGATAAGTTTGTAGATTTCGCAAGGAATGTATGGCAGGTATCCCCACATTTAGAAGATGAATATGCAATCGCAAAAGAAGGTATTAAACGTTTAAGAGATTTCTTTGTGGCAATGGGACTTCCTACAACTCTGCATGAAGTTGGTATCAATGAAGAGCATTTTGATATCATGGCAGAAAAAGCAAGTAAAAAGCTACAGGGAGGTTATAGAAATCTTACAAAAGAAGATGTCATCAATATTTACAAAAAAGCTTTATAAAAATAAAAAACAGGAAGATTAAAAAGTATTCCATTCATCAACACACTTTAGTCTTCCCCTTTTATAATTGTACAAAAGAAATTCAAACTAAATTCTTCTTAACTAACTTTTTTAGATTACTGTTATAACATACTTAAAATGAAACCTCTTCGTATAAAAGCATACAAAGAGGTTTTCGTATGTAATTCTAATGTAGAAGGATTCCTGTTAGTTTTTCAATCAAAGCATTGTCAAATCCTTCTGCCTTCATTTTCTCTGCTATTTCTATTTTTTCTTCAGCCTTTCCTTTTGCTTCTCCTTCTATTTTTTCTTTTAGTTTTAATCTTTCAATTGCTTCTTCTGGTGCAAGGTTTTCTTCTCCTTCTTTTCTTACTCCCATCATGTTGATAACATCATTTCTTATTTTTTCTTCCCACTGTTTCGTTGCTTCACACATATTAAGTGCCTCCTCTTCTTTGTGTTCTTCCGCAAACTTTATGATTTCTTCATTTTCTGTTATAGCTCCTGCCAGTTTTATGACATCTTTTTTTACATACACATCTGCACATTCTTTTTTCATCTCTTCTA
>ERZ773118.792-NODE-792-length-26915-cov-4.03451_pt1 | contig 26915 bp, 28 predicted proteins | sample MGYA00580562_ERZ773118 | MGnify/ENA primary metagenome ERZ773118 (study PRJEB29015, sample SAMEA2737878) | human gut metagenome | biome: human gut; feature: human-associated habitat; material: faeces | place: China | collected 2012 ... | reverse complement strand
ACTCCATGCGCCTTGCCCTTGATGAGACCGAACGGCGCAGAAAGGTACAGATGGAATATAATGAAGCCCATGGGATCACGCCGCAGACCATCCAGAAGAGCGTCCGTGACTTGATCGCCGTATCTAAGAAGGTGGCGGCGGAAGAACTGCGCCTGGAGAAAGATCCGGAATCCATGAGCGAGAAGGAACTGGAGAAACTGACAAAAGAACTGACGAAACAGATGAAGAAGGCAGCCGCAGAATTGAACTTCGAGGCAGCCGCAGAATTGCGTGATAAATTAGTAGAACTGAAGAAACTATTGAAAGGATAAAGCAATGACCGAAAAGAATTCAAACAGACAGTTTATTAAGATCAGGGGAGCCAACGAGCACAACCTGAAGAATATTGATCTGGATATCCCCAGAAATGAATTGGTGGTATTGACGGGCCTAAGCGGTTCAGGCAAGTCCTCCCTGGCCTTCGATACGATCTATGCGGAGGGGCAGAGAAGGTACATGGAGTCCCTGTCCTCCTATGCCAGACAGTTCCTGGGACAGATGGAGAAGCCGGACGTGGAGAGCATTGAGGGACTTTCTCCGGCCATCTCGATTGACCAGAAGTCCACCAACCGGAATCCTCGTTCCACGGTAGGGACGGTGACGGAGATCTATGACTATTTCCGGCTGCTCTATGCAAGAATCGGAATTCCGCACTGTCCGCAGTGCGGGAAAGAGATTAAGAAACAGACGGTGGACCAGATGGTGGATCAGATCATGGAACTTCCCGAGAAGACCAAGATCCAGCTCCTTGCCCCGGTAGTGCGGGGAAGGAAGGGAACCCATGCAAAACTATTTGAACGGGCTAAGAAAAGCGGGTATGTCCGCGTGCGGGTGGATGGGAACTTGTACGAATTATCCGAAGAGATTGCGCTGGATAAGAATATCAAGCATAACATAGAGATCATCGTAGACCGTCTGGTAGTAAAGGAGGGCATTGAGCAGAGGCTGACGGATTCCATTGAGGATGTGCTGGCCTTGGCAGAAGGGCTATTGATCGTGGATGTCATTGGCGGGGAGCCGATTAACTTCAGCCAGAACTTTGCCTGCCCGGACTGCGGGATCAGCATTGATGAGATCGAGCCGAGAAGCTTCTCTTTTAACAATCCCTTTGGCGCCTGCCCGGAATGTTTCGGTCTGGGCTATAAGATGGAGTTTGACGAGGATCTGATCATTCCGGATAAGAATCTGAGCATCAGCGAGGGGGCTATTACCGTCATGGGATGGCAGTCCTGTACGGATAAGAAGAGTTTTACCTATGCTATCCTGGATGCGCTTAGCAAAGAGTATAAGTTTTCTCTGGACACGCCTTTTAAAAAGTATCCGAAGAAAATTCATGACATTATCATCAACGGAACCGGAGGCAAGGAGATCAAGGTGCATTACCGGGGCCAGCGGGGAGAAGGCGTCTATGACGTGGCCTTTGAAGGCTTGATCCGCAACGTGGAGCGCAGATACCGGGAGACGTCTTCCGAGACGTCAAAGGCAGAATACGAAGAGTTCATGCGTATCACGCCCTGCCATGAGTGCGGCGGCCAGAGGCTGAAGCCAGGAGCGCTGGCAGTTACGGTGGGCGGAAAGAACATTGCGGAGGTTACGGCGCTTTCGATCGAGCGTCTTCAGAAGTTCCTCAGCCGCCTGAAGCTGAATAAGCATCAGATGATGATTGGAGGGCAGATACTGAAGGAGATTAACGCGAGAATCCAATTCCTGATGGATGTGGGCCTGAACTACCTGACGCTGTCACGGGCAACGGGAAGCCTGTCGGGCGGAGAAGCGCAGAGGATCCGCCTGGCTACCCAGATAGGCTCCGGCCTGGTGGGAGTGGCATATATTCTGGATGAGCCAAGCATCGGCCTGCACCAGAGGGATAATGACAAACTGCTGGGAACCTTAAAGCATCTGCGGGATCTGGGCAATACGGTGGTGGTCGTAGAACATGACGAGGACACCATGCGCGAAGCCGATTATATTGTGGATATCGGGCCAGGTGCCGGAGAACACGGGGGGGAAGTCGTCGCCCAAGGGAATGCAGAAGAGATTATGGCGAATAAGAATTCCATAACTGGCGCATACCTAAGTGGGAGAATTCAGATACCTGTGCCCAAGGAGCGGGCAAAACCTACCGGATGGCTGAAGGTGATCGGAGCCAGGCAGAACAATCTGAAGAATATAGATGTGCAGTTCCCGCTGGGAGTGATGACTTGCGTGACAGGCGTTTCCGGCTCCGGGAAAAGTTCACTGGTCAACGAAATCCTGTACAAGCGTCTGGCAAAAGAACTGAACAGGGCCAGGACCATTCCTGGCAAGCACAAGGATATCATAGGAATCGAGCAGCTGGATAAGGTCATCGACATCGACCAGTCTCCGATCGGACGTACGCCCCGCTCGAACCCGGCCACGTATACCGGGGTATTTGATCTGATCCGGGATCTGTTCGCCGCTACAGCCGATGCCAAGGCGAAAGGCTACAAGAAGGGGCGTTTCAGTTTCAATGTCAAGGGCGGCAGGTGCGAAGCCTGCAGCGGAGACGGCATCCTGAAGATCGAGATGCATTTTCTGCCGGATGTCTATGTCCCCTGCGAAGTCTGCAAAGGCAAGCGCTATAACAGGGAGACGCTGGAGGTTAAGTATAAAGGAAAAAGCATCTATGACGTGCTAAATATGACGGTGGAGGAAGCGCTCCATTTCTTTGAGAATGTACCCAGCATTCGCAGGAAGATGGAGACGCTCAACGACGTGGGGCTGTCATACATCCGCCTGGGGCAGCCGTCCACAACCCTGTCAGGAGGGGAGGCGCAGCGGATCAAGCTGGCAACAGAGTTGAGCAAGAGAAGCACGGGAAAGACCATATACATCCTGGATGAACCTACGACAGGACTGCATTTTGCAGATGTGCACAAACTGACGGAGATACTGCGCAGGCTGTCTTCCGACGGGAACACGGTCATCGTCATCGAGCACAATCTGGATGTGATTAAGACTGCGGACTATATCATCGACATCGGTCCAGAAGGCGGAGATAAGGGAGGCACCGTTATTGCCCAGGGAACACCAGAAGAAGTGGCTGCAAATCCTGTGTCCTACACAGGAAAATATATCGACGCCATGCTGCGCCGATAAGGGCGGTTCACAAAGAATTAAGGAAAAAGGGGGTTTCCATTTTTCGGAAATTTGATTATAATGAAACGTGCACATAAGATGCGTTTAATTGGATAAACAAATGATAATCAAATAGATAGCATAATGAAAGGGGAATAAGGATGTCAGTAGATATTGGAATTGATTTGGGTACCGCCAGCGTTCTGGTATATGTCAAGGGCAAGGGCGTGATCTTAAAAGAGCCGTCCGTGGTGGCATTTGACAGGGATACCAACGCAATTAAGGCAATCGGCGAGGAAGCGCGCCTGATGCTTGGAAGGACGCCAGGCAACATCGTGGCTATCCGCCCGCTGCGCCAGGGCGTGATCTCAGATTATACGGTTACGGAGAAGATGATAAAGTACTTTGTGCAGAAAGCCATGGGCAAGCGTACATTCAAGAAGCCGCGGATCAGCATCTGCGTGCCAAGCGGCGTGACGGAAGTGGAGAAAAAAGCGGTGGAAGAGGCGACCTATGCAGCCGGTGCCAGGGAAGTCAATCTGATCGAGGAGCCGGTGGCCGCCGCGATCGGTGCGGGAATCGACATCTCCAAGCCCTGTGGAAATATGATCGTTGACGTTGGCGGAGGAACTTCCGATATCGCTGTCATTTCCCTTGGAGGAACGGTGGTAAATACTTCCATCAAACTGGCAGGAGATGATTTTGACGAGGCCATCGTGCGCTATATGCGTAAGAAGCATAATCTTCTGATTGGAGAGCGTACGGCTGAAGATATCAAGATTAAGATTGGGACGACCTATCCCCTGATCGAGGATGAAGCCATGGAAGTAAGAGGAAGGAACCTGGTGACAGGACTTCCAAAGACCGTTACGGTTACTTCATCCGAGACGGAAGAAGCGCTTAGGGAGACTACGGGACAGATCGTGGAAGCTGTGATCAGCGTGCTGGAGCGGACGCCGCCGGAACTGTCTGCCGATATCCTTGACCGTGGAATCATGCTGACCGGCGGGGGAGCGATGTTAAGAGGACTGGAAGAACTAATCGAAGAGAAGACCGGAATCAATACTATGACTGCCGAGGATCCGATGAAGGTGGTAGCCATCGGAACCGGCCAGTTTGTTGAATTCATGGGTGGGCGAAAAGATTTTTAATGGATAATATAAAAGGATATGTAGAACACATCGTATACCGCAATGAAGATAACGGGTATACGGTATTTAATCTGAATAATGACGACGGCGAGATGACCTGCGTTGGAAACTTCCACTATATTGAGGAAGGCGAACTCTTAAAATTGCAAGGAGAGTATACGACCCATAAACTGTACGGACTGCAGTTTAAGGCAGAGGCATCTGAAGTCTGCGAGCCGGAGGACTTGGTTTCCATTGAGCGGTACCTGGGATCCGGAGCGGTGAAAGGGGTAGGCGCAGCCCTGGCCGGAAGGATTGTAAAAAAGTTTAAGCAGGATACCTTCCGCATCATCGAAGAAGAGCCTGAGATCAAAGGGATCAGCGAGCGCAAGGCCCGGGAGATTGCCACTCAAGTAGAAGAAAAGAAGGACATGCGCCAGGCAATGATCTATTTGCAGAAATACGGGATATCGACGACTCTGGCAGCAAGGATATACCAGCATTACGGGCGGAGCGTGTACCGTGTCATAGAAGAGAATCCTTACCAGATAGCCGACCATGTGCCTGGCGTAGGGTTTAAGACCGCTGATGAGATTGCTTCCAAGGTCGGAATCCATACCGATTCCGACTATCGCATCCGCAGCGGTATTTTCTATACCCTTTTACAGAGCGTGAACGAAGGCCATGTGTATTTGAAAAAGGAAACGCTGACCTACCGCGCCGGCCAGCTGCTGGAAGTGGAAATACAGGATATCGAGAAGTATCTGATGGATCTGGCTATTGAGAAGAAGATTGTAATGAAGGAATCCCAAGAAGGCATGAGAGTCTACGCATCTCACTATTATTATATGGAGATGAATGTGGCAAAGATGCTTCATGATCTGAATGTTGCCTGCGAGGTGGCGGAGGCCAGCCTGATGAAACGGCTACAGGCTATTGAAGAGAACACCGGCCTGTATCTAGACGACATGCAGCGCACAGCGGTGATGGAGGCTGCCAGAAGAGGCATCCTGGTACTGACCGGAGGCCCGGGAACGGGAAAGACTACAACCATCAATGCCATGATACATTTTTTTGAGAGCGAGGGGCTGGATATCCGTCTTGCGGCCCCCACGGGACGGGCGGCCAAGCGGATGACCGAGGCCACCGGATATGAGGCCCAGACCATTCACCGCCTTCTGGAAGTCAGCGGAAATCCAGAAGATGAGACGGTCAATGGATTCGGGCGCAATGAAGAGAATCCGCTGGAAGCAGATGTAATTATTATTGACGAGATGTCCATGGTGGATCTTCCGCTCATGCATGCCCTGCTGGGCGCAATCGTCCCGGGGACACGGCTGATTCTGGTAGGCGACAGGAACCAGCTTCCGAGCGTGGGGCCGGGAAGCGTGCTGAAAGACATCATTGAGTCTCACTGCTTTCCGGTGGTGATGCTGACCAAGATCTTTCGCCAGGCAGGAGAAAGCGATATCGTGGTGAATGCCCATAAGATCAACCGTGGGGAAGAAGTCGTGCTGGATAATAAGAGCAGGGATTTCTTCTTCCTGAAGCGGCAGGACGCCAATGTCATCATCAGCGTGGTTATCACCCTAATCCAGAAGAAACTGCCCAAGTATGTCAATGCCCAGCCTTACGATATCCAGGTGCTGACCCCAATGCGCAAAGGCCTGCTGGGAGTGGAGCGGCTGAACCGTATCCTGCAGGAGTATCTCAATCCGCCGGAGGCGGGGAAGACAGAAAAAGAGTATGGAGACCGCCTGTTCAGAGAAGGGGATAAGGTCATGCAGATTAAGAACAATTACCAGTTGGAATGGGAAGTGGCCACCAAATATGGCATGACCATTGACAAAGGTATGGGAATCTTCAACGGGGATATGGGAATCATCCGGGAGATCAATACCTATGAAGAGACGGTGATTGTGGAGTATGATGAAAAAAGAATGGTAAAGTATCCCTATGCTTTACTGGATGAGTTGGAACTGGCCTATGCCATTACCATACATAAATCACAGGGGAGTGAATATCCTGCAGTGGTCATACCGCTTCTGCAGGGACCTAGGCAGCTGTACCACAGGAATCTTCTGTATACGGCTGTTACAAGAGCAAGGCAGTGCGTGACTCTGGTGGGAAGCGATTCGGTATTCCAGGAGATGATACGCAATACCAATGAGCAGGACCGCAATACCAGCCTTGCACAGCGAATCCAAGAATTACAATGACAATCTTACGAAAAGTCTATGAAACTGTCCTCCGCTGGCTCTGGCCTGAAATATGCCCATTCTGTGGCAAGGCAAGCAGCCGGGGAATCTGCGGTGTCTGCCGGAAGGAACTGGAAAAACTGAAGATCCATGAGCCAAGATGCAAAGGGTGCGGCAAGCCGATTGCCCATATGGAGCAGGAATATTGTCATGACTGCTCGCATACACATCATCATTATGACAGCGGTCTTGCGCTCTGGCTTCACAGAAAGCCGGTCAGCACGTCTATCTATCAGTTCAAGTATCACAATCAGAGAAGTTTTGGAGCCTGGTATGCCAAAGAAATGGCAGAGCAATTCGCTGTGTCCATCAGAAGATGGAATCCGGATCTGATCATTCCGATTCCGCTTCATCGGACGCGGAGAAGAAAAAGAGGCTACAATCAGGCGCAGATCGTCGCCTGCGAACTTGGCAGGAGGCTAGGGATACCGGTAGACGCATCCAGCCTTTACCGGAGGATCCCCACAAGCCCCCAGAAGACGCTGGGCCATGGGGAGAGAAAAGCAAACTTAAGGAAGGCCTTTGCGCTTGGGCGCGGGTTTGTTCCAGTGCCAACCGTACTGCTGGTGGACGATATCTACACTACTGGAAACACCATGGATGCGGCGGCAGATATTTTAAAGCGGGCAGGGGTTGAAAAAGTCTATTTTTTAACTATAAGTATTGGACAAGGGTACTGATATTTGTTATACTAAAAATGATGTTTAAATGACAGTGACAACATTTTGAGGTGGATTATGTTAGACGAAAAAAAAGTGAAGCTTATGACCCGTCTTGCTTTCTATGAACAGACGCAGGGAAAGGAAGATTTCAAGGTCAGCGCATATTACAGAAAAGATTATGCAAGCATGCATGGCATATGCTCTTTCCTCTGGGTGACGTTTGGCTATGCGTGCGTGGTAGGGCTGGCTATGCTGGCAGGCATGGAGCAGCTGCTTTCGAAGATGTCAAGCGGGCTTGTCGTAATGCTCGCGGTGATTATTCTGGCAGGCTATGTATTCCTGGTGGTCCTGTATACCGTGATATCCAGCCACATCTATAATCAAAAGCACAGGGATGCCAGACAAAGGGTGAAGAAGTATAACCATGATCTGACAAGACTGCTAAAGATGTATGAAAAGGAGAATAGATAGATGGATAGTATTTATGTGCTTCGTGGACGCCTGCAGGAGATATATGGAAGGAATTCCAAGATATTCGATAAGGTGCTCCAGTTTATCCTGGCTGTAGTAACATTTTCAGTAATTAACCATAATGTAGGTTTTATGAAGGCCGCAGCATCGCCGGTCGCATCCCTTGCCCTGGCAGTTATCTGTACCTTCCTGCCGCTGATGGTTACCGTCGTAATGGCAACGGTTCTGATACTGGCCCATATGTTTGCGGTATCCTTGGGAACCTTGGCGGTTACGGCAATCGTATTTTTGATCATGTATATCTTCTATTTAAGACTGACGCCGAAGATGGCTCTGATCGTGCTGCTGACGCCGCTGGCTTTCGTGCTGAAGATTCCATACGTCATTCCCATCGCGTGCGGCCTAGTGGCAGCGCCGGTAAGCCTGGTTGCCATTGCATGCGGAACAATCGTATTCTACATGATGGAGTATGTGAAGAAGTCGGCTGCCGCTATTGAGGGGGCAGGCGCAAAAGGAATGCTCACCCAGGTCGCCAATTATGCCAAGCAGGTTTTCCAGAATAAAGAGATGTGGGTCATTATCGTGGCATTCATCATCTGCTTCTTTGTCGTATATACTTTACGCAGGCAGTCAATGGATCATGCCTGGAAGATCGCCATCATCACAGGCGCGATTGCCAGCATCATCGTGATCGCGGCCGGCGACATTGCGCTTGGCGTACATACTTCCTATGGAGCCTTGATTGGAGGAAGTATTGCGGCCGTCGCAATCGGACTTGTGCTGGAATTGTTCTTCTTTACGGTGGATTATGCAAGAAGCGAGAATCTCCAGTTTGAAGATGATGAATATTATTATTATGTAAAAGCAATCCCTAAGGTCTCCATCTCTACACCGGAGAAGACGGTGAAGAGGATCAATGAAAGGCAGGAGACGGAGATCATCAATACCGAAGAGGTGCGCAGAAAATCAGGGAAAGGGCAGGGCAGGAATGTAGCAGCGCCATCCCAGAAGAAAGCGCCAAGGAAGCCTTCTGCAAAGAAGGGGCCGTCAGCAAAGAAGCATGATATGAGGGAAGTAGATAAGATGCTTCTGACCCAGAGTCTTCGAAAAGACTTGGATTTAAAAGATTAAGAGGAAGCCATTCCCTCAAAGGGAAAGGAATCATAGAAAGAAGGAGGTGAAAGAATGGAACAGCAGATCACCAGATTTGCAGAAAAATATGTCACAGGGTTTTATTTCCCGGAGATCCAGATGACCGATGTGATCGAAGTATTGATCCTTACATTCCTGATATATCAGATCATGGTCTGGATTAAGAACACGAAGGCGTGGATGCTTCTAAAGGGAATCATCGTGCTTGCTGCATTCATTCTTTTAGCCGCCATATTCAAGATGCATACCATATTGTATCTTGCCAAGAATGCCGTAACGGTCATGGCGACGGCAGCAATCGTGGTATTCCAGCCAGAACTAAGGAGGGCCCTGGAGAAACTGGGAGAAAAGAAGTTTCTCAGTTCCGTGGTGCCTTTTGAGACGAACAGGGAGAAGGTACGTTTCAGCGAGGAGACAAGAGAGAGTATCGTAGAAGCGGCCTTTGTAATGGGAAAGGCTAAGACCGGAGCGCTGATCGTCGTTGAACAGGCAATCCGTCTGACCGAGTATGAAAGTACGGGAATCCAGATGGACTGTCTTGTGTCAAGCCAGGTTCTGATCAATATATTTGAGCACAATACGCCGCTTCATGATGGGGCGATCATTATCCGGGGAGACCGGATCGTATCGGCTACCTGCTATCTGCCGCTGTCGGATAACATGGGCATTAGCAAAGACCTGGGCACCAGGCATAGGGCTGCAGTAGGAATGAGCGAGGTAAGCGACGCGCTGGTAATCGTGGCGTCTGAGGAGACGGGCGCAGTATCCGTGGCACAGGGGGGCCAGCTGTTCCGCAATATCAGCCAGAAAGAATTGAGGGAAAAATTAGCAAGCATTCAGGATAAAAAGGCAGAAGTCAATAAAATAGCGGCATTATGGAAAGGAAGGCATAAGCATGAAAAAAAGACTAATGGATAATCTTGGTCTTAAGATATTAGCCTTTCTGATTGCCGCTTTTATGTGGCTTATTGTGGTTAATATCGACAATCCGGTGACGGATAAGACCTTTTCCTGCATCCCTGTCACGGTAATGAATGAAGAGATTGTAACGGACAACAACAGAACCTACCAGATTATAGACAATACCCAGGAAGTAAGCGTTACCGTAACTGCGAAACGTTCCGTCCTTAATAATATCAAGGCGGACGACATTATGGCAGTTGCAGATATGAAGGAACTGACTTTGGGAACCCAGGTTCCCATCGAGGTGACGATACCGGGCTACAAATATGAAAAGGCCTACTCGACACCGCGGAATCTGCAAGTACAGATCGATGACGAGGCAAAGAATAATTTCCCGATCACTCCAACTACCACCGGCACGGTACGGGAAGGATATATGGTAGGAGAGATGACGGCGAATCCGGAGAAGGTTACCTTAAGAGGGCCTAAGAAGGTGATCAACAGCATCAATAAGGTGGTGGCCGAGGTAGATGTCTCAGGATTATCCGAGAATTCGACCCTTGAGGCAAAACTTGTACTGTATGACGCGAATAATAATGTGATTGACCAGACGCTGCTGGCGAATAATCTGGGCAAGGATGGCGTCAGCGTAGAAGTGACTCTTTATCAGATCAAGAGTTTACCCGTCAAACTGGATACTTCCCAGGTAACTGCGGCGGAAGGCTATAAAGTAAGCGGAATTACCGTTGAGCCACAGGAAGTCCGGGTATCCGGGGAGAAAAAGGATCTGGCGGGACTGACCGAGATTGATGTCCCCGCGGAGGCGCTTAAGGTATCCGAATTGACCCAGAGGACGGAAAAGACGGTAGATATCTCACCCTATCTGCCGGAAGGAGTCACCCTGGCAGATGAGAATGCCAGCAATGTGGTGGTATCCATTTCAATCGAGCAGCCGGGAGCGAAGATATTTGAAGTCTCGACCAGTTCCATCATGGTCAATAACCTTACCGATGGGCTGCAGGTAAGTTATGACAGCACAGTAGATCTGGAGATACAGATCAAAGGCCCCAGCGCGGTTCTGGATGTGTTCTCCATCGCAAAGAAGGTGAGCATAGACTTGAAGGATTACACGGCACCCGGAACTTATCGGGTACCGGTAACCGTGGAACTTCCGGATGGGTGTTCCCTGGTAAATGAAGTCAGCGTAGAGGTGGTTTTGGAAGAAGCGGATTCTAATGCTCCTGCTGGCGAATAGTATAGCAAGAAGGATAAACGGAGGAGATTATGGTTAGGCAGAAAGTTACAATTATTAACCCCACCGGACTACATCTGCGGCCGGCTGGAATATTTTGCAATACAGCCAGCAGTTTTAAATGCAAGGTGACGTTCGAGTATGACAATACGACTGCAAACGCGAAGAGCGTTTTAAGCGTGCTTGGCGCCTGTATCAAAAAGGGCGACGAGATTGAACTGGTATGTGAAGGGGAAGATGAAGAAGCGGCGTTAAAGGCAATGGTGGAAGCCATTGAGAGCGGCTTGGGCGAATAGGGAAGACTGTTGAAAAGGCGGCCTGTGCATATGCATAGGCCGCCTATTATGATATTTTCATACTACAAAATGCGACAAAATTCTACATAATGTGAAAAGATGAGAAGGTCGCGCCCTATTTTTTTCAGACAAAATCATCTACGCTTGCCTATAATTACAGAAGTTATCGGAAAAAGACCAATGAATAAAAAGCACTGGGATAATATCATAGTGAAAATACAGTTATAGCTTGATACCCTGGCATTATATGTCCCGAAAAGGGGCGCCAATTCATCTTTGGATGGGCGCAGGATATCGGGTCTTTTCCGCCGGATAATTATTAAGATTTTATGGATGTAATAGACATTTTCTCCAGTATCGTATAAACTAGATAGCATATTAAGAATGTTATATAATCAGGGGGAAAATATGATTCGAAATATATTAGAGTATCTGGAACGATCCGAAAACAAGTTTCCGGACAAGACAGCCTTCGCGGATGAAGGGGCATCCTGCACTTATGCGGAACTTAAGATGAGAGCCAGGGCCGTGGGAACCTGTCTTGCACAGAAGGTAAGCCCCAGGATGCCGGTTCCCGTATTGATGGAGAAGAGCGTAAATGCGATCTATTCCTTTATGGGCGCGGTATATGGGGGCTGTTTTTATGTGCTCCTGGATCCGAAACTGCCGTCCCAACGGCTGAGGCAGATCCTGGACACGCTAAAGGCCAGGGTATTGGTGGCGGATTTAAAGTATAAAAAGCAGTTGGATGGCCTGGGCTTTGAAGGAGTGGTCATAGATATAGAAGAGGCAGTAAAGACGCAAGAAGACCCCGTACTTCTGGAGCAAATCAGAAGCCAGAGGCTTGACATTGATCCGCTTTATGCCAACTTCACCTCCGGTTCTACAGGCATTCCCAAAGGCGTGGTGGTAAGCCATCGGTCAGTCATTGACTTTATGGAAGATTTTACGGAGATCTTTGGAATTACCGACAAAGATGTGATCGGAAATCAGGCGCCATTTGATTTTGACGTATCGGTAAAGGATATCTATTCCACCCTTAAGACAGGCGCTGCCATGCAGATTATCCCTAAGAAACTCTTTTCGTTTCCCAAGAAACTGCTGGACTATCTGGTGGAACGGGAAGTGACTACCTTGATCTGGGCCGTCTCCGCGCTGTGTATCATTACGACGCTGAAAGGCTTCGAGTACAAGGTGCCCTCCAAGGTAGACAAGGTAATCTTCTCCGGCGAGGTAATGCCCGTAAAGCATCTGAACGAGTGGAAGCGATACCTGCCGGATGCCAGGTATGCCAACGTTTACGGTCCTACGGAGATTACCTGCAATTGCACGTACTATAAGATAGACCGGGAGTTTCAGCCAGGCGAGAACCTGCCGATCGGCCAGCCGTTTCCCAATGAGAAGGTGTTTCTTCTGGATGAGGAAGACCGCCTGGTTACAGAGCCTTCTAAGAAAGGGGAAATCTGCGTATCCGGCACGGCGCTCTCGCTGGGGTACTATAATGATCCCAGGCAGACGAAGGCTGCGTTTATGCAGAATCCTCTGAATGGGCAGTATCTGGAGCCGATCTACCGGACGGGAGATCTGGGCTACTATGGAGAAGACGGGTATCTGTATTTTGCATCCAGGAAAGATTACCAGATTAAGCACATGGGCCACAGGATCGAACTGGGAGAGATTGAGACTGCCTTGGAGCGGGTGGAAGGAATGAGGCGCGGGTGCTGCATCTATGATGAAGAGAAGAACAAAATCGTGGCATTCTATGAAGGAGAACTGGAAAAGCGCCAGATTGTCAAAAGCCTGGGGACGGCCTTGCCAGCGTTCATGGTGCCAAATGTATTCATAAAGATGGACCGGCTTCCGATTACAAATAATGGAAAAATCGACCGTAAAGGGCTGAAAACGCAGTATAAGGAGGGATTGCATGGATAGAGATCTATTAAGGCAGATTGCCGGAAAATATGAGACGCCGTCCTATATATTCCATATCGATGAGTTGAAAATAAGAATTGCCATGATCCGGGAAATTCTCGGAGGAAAGGCAAGCCTCTGCTATGCTATGAAAGCCAATCCTTTTCTGGTAAAGCCTTTAAAGGACGTGGTTGATAAATATGAAGTCTGCTCTCCAGGGGAGTTTGGCATCTGCGAGATGTGCCAGATCCCCATGGAACAGATCGTGCTCTCCGGCGTGTATAAGGAGGAGAAGGACGTTGCCCATGTTATGCGCAACTATGGGGATAAGGGAACCTATACCATAGAGTCTGCCAGTCATCTGGAACTTCTGGAACAATGCGCCTGTAAGGAAGGCATCCGTATCCGGGCACTGATCCGCGTGACCAGCGGCAACCAGTTCGGGATGGATGAGGCAGAGATCTGCCGGATCATAGAGCGGCGAAACGAGTATTCCCATGTAAATATTATAGGCTTGCAGCATTATTCCGGAACTCAGAAAAAGAAACTGGCAAAACTTAAGAAGGAACTGGCGCATCTTGATGAATTGATAGTCATGCTGAAAGAAGCCTATGGGTACGAGGCAGAAGAATTGGAGTATGGTCCTGGATTCTATGTGCCATATTTTTCTACAGACGAAGAAGTTGATGATGAAGCCATGCTGAAAGAATTTGCAGGATTTCTTTCAGAACTTCGATTCCAGGGTAAGATTACTTTGGAAATGGGCCGGTATCTGGCCGCTTATTGTGGATGCTACCTGACCGCCATCGTGGATCAGAAGGTAAATATGGGACAGAAGTACTGTATCGTGGATGGAGGCATCCATCACCTCACCTATTTTGGTCAGGCAATGGCAATGAAGCGCCCTCATTATCGCCAGTATCACGAGGAAGAGGGCAGATATGAAGAAGTATCTGTGGATAAAGGCAGTAAGCAGGAGGATATTAGTCAAAAGGATGTAACGGAGTGGAACGTATGCGGCTCGCTGTGTACCGTCAATGACGTGATTGTGAAGAATCTGCCCTTGCAGGAGGCGAAGATTGGAGATATACTGGTATTTGAGCGTACGGGGGCCTATTCTGTGACGGAAGGCATGTATCTGTTTCTGAGCAGGGACCTTCCGCAGATCCTGTTCTATTCAAAAAGCGAAGGCATCAAAGTGGCAAGAAGACGCCGAAGTACGGACGAGATTAATTGTATAGAGGCAGAACAATAGACATGAAAAGTAAAAAAAGATTTAAAATTATAAGAATCATCCTGTTCCTGGCTATCTGCGCGGTACTGTCCGGATGCCTGAACTGGATTACCATGCCGCCTAACGTGGTATGGATGAATCTGCACAAAGTGAAAGAGGAAGGGCCTTTTGACTATCTATTCATCGGCACCTCCCATGGACAGTATGGGATCAGCCCCGGGAAAGTCGACGAGGTGACAGGAAAGAAGAGTTTCAACCTGTGCATGGCAGACGAGTATCCGGTGGATACTTATTATTTGATGAAGGAAGCCTGCAGAAAGCAGAAGCCAGAGAAAATCATCTATGAACTGGATCCATCTTACTGGATTCTGGACCAGAGACTTGGCTCTACGTCCATTTTCTTTTATAAGGAGTTCCCATGGTCGCTAAATAAGGCAGAATACTTTGCAAATAAGATTATGGAACTAGAATTCAGAGGAACGCTGTTTCCCTGGAGTTACTATAAGAATAATCTCCTTCTAGCCAAGGAAACGGCCAAGAAGAAACTTAGCCCCGCATATCAGTCGCATGACCCGAAGATCCTGGACGTGCCTGGCGGCCATTATGCGGACCGAGGATTCCTTTATCAGGACAAAGTCGAAGGGGCGGATAAGGGAACTTTCAATAATGTTCCCTGGGACGAAGGACAGATACGTCCGGCGGCGCTTGCGTATTTCAGAAAAATGGTCAGATTCTGCAAGGAAGAGGGAATCGAGCTGGAAGTGATTACTCTGCCGGTCCCTGCGGACACGATAGCGAATATGCCGGATAGCTTCCGGCAGTCGGATGCATATTTTAAAGCCCTGACCAAGAAATATCAAGTCCCGTACAAGAACTTTAATTTTGATGATGGACTGAACATCGATCGGAGCATGGAAGGCTATTGGGACTATGACGGCCATATGTACGGCGAAGAGGCAGAAAGATTCAGCGCAGAGCTGGGAAAATATCTGTCTGAGAATGAGACAAAAAAAGAAAACTAAAAGGAAACGATAAAATAGGAGAGAAAGAATATGGAAAAATTATTGGAAATCTTAAATGACATCCAGCCGGATGCGGACTATGAGACCTGTACCACATTGATTGATGACGAAGTGCTGGACTCATTTGCGATCCTGTCTATTGTAGGAGAATTGGAAGAAGCATTTGACATCGAGATTACGCCTGTGGATATCGTGCCTGAGAATTTCAATTCGGCACAGGCGCTGTGGGCTATGGTACAGCGTCTTCAGGAAGCCTAAATAGCGGAGGAGAAACATGTCCCTTATATCAATGGAATTCCTGATATTTGTGGGAATCGCGGTAATCGGCTACTATCTGATTCCGAAAAGATTCCAGTGGATATGGCTGCTGATCTTCAGTTATATCTACTATGCATCATCGGGAATCAAGATTCTGTTCTTCCTGCTCTATACCACCATCACCACTTATGGGACAGGAAGACTCTTAGATCGGGTGAACCACAAAGAACTGCCCAGGAATGAGGCGAAGTCGAGAAAGCGAAGAATCCTGATTGGGTGCCTGCTGCTGAACTTCGGCATGCTGGCGGTCTTAAAATATACCAACTTTGCGATCGAGAATGTAAACGCTATATTCCATGCAGGAATCTCGTTCCAGAAACTGATCCTGCCGCTTGGAATCTCGTTCTATACATTCCAGTCCATGGGATATATCATCGACGTATACTGGGGAAAATACGAAGCCGAGAAGAATCCGTTCCGATTTGCCTTGTTCGTATCTTTCTTCCCCCAGTTGCTGCAGGGGCCGATCGGCAGATTCGACAGGCTGGCCAGGCAGCTGTATGAACAGCATTCCTTTGATCTGCTGAAGGCCCAGTACGCGCTTCAGCTGATGCTATGGGGATTCTTTAAGAAACTGGTGCTGGCAGACCGGGCAGCGGTGGTGGTAAATCAGGTGTTCCAGAATTATACCCAGTATTCCGGCGTGACGAATATCGTTGCCGTTCTAATGTATTCCATCCAGCTGTATATGGACTTTTCCGGCGGCATGGATGTAGTCATGGGTGTTGCCGCGCTCTTTGGCGTAGAACTGGATCAGAACTTTAAGCGGCCTTACTTTGCAACGTCCATCACAGACTTCTGGCATCGCTGGCACATTACGCTGGGGACCTGGATGAAGGACTATATCTTTTATCCAGTATCTCTGTCTAAATGGATGGGCAAGTTCGGCAAATGGTCCAAAAAGGCCTTTGGCAAGAAGACCGGGCGGGTAGTTCCCATCTGTGTCGCTAATATTATCGTATTCCTGGTCGTTGGCATCTGGCACGGCGCCGCATGGAAATACATTGCCTATGGCCTGTATAACGGCCTGATCATCGCGGTCAGCAGCCTGCTGGCCCCGCTTTACCGAAAAGGATTTGAGAAGTTCCATATCAATCCCAAGTCCGGAGCCTGGCATGTCGTGCAGATCCTTCGAACCTTCCTGCTGGTGAATATCAGCTGGTACTTTGACATGGCTGTCAGCCTGTCGGCCGCATTTGCCATGATGAAAAGCACGGTGACAGGGTTCAGCCTTGCCACGCTTACGGATGGCTCTCTGATGATGCTGGGACTGGACAAGCTGGATTATATGATCCTGGCGATGGGCTGCCTGGTGGCATTCCTGATCAGTTTTTTAAAGGAGAGGGGAATTCAGATCCGGGAAAGTCTGGGAAGGAAGCCTTTGGTGATTCGTTGGGCCGTGTATGGAATGCTGGTGTTCGGGATTCCCATGTTCGGGTATGTGATGACCACCACGGGCGGATTCATCTATGCGCAGTTTTAGATTTCGAATATTTGCAAGGAGCAGGTGCTTAAAGCCTGCTCTTTTTGATGCTCCAAAATGTTGTAAACTTTGCTGATATGTTGAAAAGTTCTGCTGGACATATTCATCAGGCTTGTCAGGCATACCAGTAAAAAGGATTGCCTATATTAGAGAAATATGCTACAGTAATCTCACAAATCTAGTTTCTAAGTTATCTATATAATCCTATCTGACGTTCGTCAGGATTATCCGATTTGTAATTCAGACAGAAATGTGGTGATGCCTATGAATGAATCTGTCCATTGACCTTGCAAGAGAAGATAAAATTAAATATAATGGAGGCAGCAATGAACGGAATCTATTGGCTGGAAAATGAGTTTCTGCCGATTCAGATAATATTAAACCACGAACTATCCAGCGATGAGAATCGATGGCTTAATAGCCTCAGGACGGATATAAAGGCAGATAAGGAGACAGACCGGCTGATTAGGGATTATAAAGAGCATAAGGATTCAAAATTATATCAGGCGGTAATGGACCTAGTGGTACGAGCAAACCAGAAGGCGATGAAGGAGGCGAGAGATATGTGCGATGCGTTAAAGGAACTGTTTGCAGACGAATTGGAGGAAGAGGCTAAGAAAAGAGAGAAGCGTTTGACCTCATTAATTTATAGGCTGCTTAACGACAACCGGGTGGAGGATATAAGAAGGGTGAGCGAGGATGAGGCGTTCCGTGCTTTGATGTACCGGGAATATGGGCTATAAAGTTAGAACAATGGACAGATCATAATATTCAAACGGCTTTTCCACAAGTTGAAGTGTGGAAAAGCCGTTTTCTATTCTTCATACAGCCATCGGCTTACCGCTTTCTTGAATTGCCGGTCGTTGTCCCTGTCCCAAGAATCTTCTGCCCTATAGGCAGGGATGTACTCCGGATAAGCAGTTAGCTGGCAGCCGCATTCCTGCCGATTGTACAGTGCCTTGCCGCAAGAAGGGCATCTACGGATATTCCAGACGAACCGTCCTGCGGATGAATGGTAAAAGTGCTGGTACATCTGCTGGTCCAGCGTGGTCATGGAATAGCGGGCAACCCTTGCGTGCCATTTCTGATAGTCGGCAAATGCATTGGAAGCGGCCTCGTAGGAAAGTTCAAAAATATGTGCCACATCGGAAGCAGAATGGCAATGGGCGTAGTGAATTGCCATGCGTGGAGCCAGAAGATTGCTGGCAAAGGCATTGGCTTCCCGCTCATTCCGGGCAGAATTCCCTACATGTGCAAAGACATGGTGGCCCAGTTCATGCATCAAGGAAAAACGGCTTCTTCCGGCAGGCTTGTCCTGATTGTAGGCAATGATGCCGGTGCATCCATCTTGAAATGCATCGTCGGAATAGCCCATGCACATCTCATACAATTCGTTATTCTTCATTTTTAATTCCTTATAGGTGTATACCTTATATCCATAGTGCCGAAGCAGACTGCAGCAGTCCACCGGAAAAGAGCGCACTTCGCACTCCTGAAACACTTCTAAAGTTGCGGCGATAATCTTTGTATCAGCCAATAAAACCAGTCCTTTATGAATCAATTTCGGACAGCAGCTTGATCAGGCGCATCTTCTGTTCTGTGGAAAATTCCTTTCCATTCCTTGCGATCAGATGTTCCACATCTTCATAAGTAGGCTCGTATTCTTTGACAGGGGTACCCTTTGCCATTGCCTCCAAGTCTTTCATCTCGATTCCCAGATTCCGGCATATTAGGTTGACATTGTTGACGCTGGCGCGTCCTACTCCGTTCTTAATAATCCCATATAAGGTTGTATAGGGCATGCCGCACTTGGCGGCGAAAGATTTTAGATTATAGCCCTGTTCCTTGATCAACTGTTCCAGGATTCTTGCTTTATCCATAATTCCACCTCATTTTATACTCTTTCCAAGGTATATAGATTCATTATATACTCTTGAACATATTTTGTAAATGATAAAATTCGGAAAACCGAATAAATACGGAAATCAGAATTTATCGTATTGACATAATACGAAATAAAGAATATAATCAGGTTAACAAATTCGGAACTACGAATTTGAATAATCTTGGAAAGGAGTAAAAAATGCTGGTTTATCAAAATCTGCTTGAGGCAATGAAAACAGAAAAAGTTACATTTCTGCAGATGGGAAAACTTCTGGACTGTCAATATCAGACGGTCAGCAGCATCGTGAACGGCTCTACCAAAAAGGGATTCTATTATGAGGATGCATATAAGATCCACAAGACCCTGTTTGAAAAGTACAACTTCCGATGGCTGTTTACAAGATATGACCCATCACCTGATCAGAACTAATGTTCGATAAAAATAATATAGCATTATGTAACTGGAGAGTCAATTAGCAATATTGCCAAAAGTAAAAAGCATGATACGGAGGTGGTGAGTTGGCGCAGGAAAAGACGATTTTGGAAAGCATACGGGAATATCTGACGACCTGTCCGGTGTTTAGCGGAAGCGTTATCCATAAGGATTATCTTCCCGATGGAGAAGGCTATTCCGTTAATACGGCAAAAGGAGAGCCAGTTTATAAGAAGTATGCGGATGGAAAGGTACTGAAACAGTACTGGTTTACCGTAACTATGAAAGCGCTGGATACAGAAGACGCAAGCCGTACGGTTGACGGCATCGGGAACTGCCAGTATCTGGAGGAATGGCTCGAGAAGCAGAGCCAGGATGGAAGCCTTCCGGAAATGGAAGGAGTCACGCCGGTCAGAATCGACACGGTAAAAAGCGGATACCTGGATTCCAGGGAAGCCGGATACGTGAAGTATCTGATGGAATGCAGGATGGTCTATCTTGACAACAGATAGGCGAATGTAAAAATGGCGACAGCAAAAAAGACAGCAAAAATTTTTTAAAAGTAGAAGGAGAGAGAATTATGACAAACAATCAGAAATTAGTAGGAAGACACAAGAGACTGGCCTTTATGAAGGTAGGAGCAGAAGGAACTTATGACAGGATTACCGGATTCACCTCATTGATCGAGGGCAAGGAGGCAAAAGAATACGCGCGCCAGTATATCGATGAGGCAACGGAGAGGACTGACGTAGTCGGCTATGCTACCGGAATCGAGTATGCATTTGACCGCTATACCAACAATGCAGTACATGAAAAGATCGCCAATATTACAGACGACGAGCTTCTGGGCGTAGACGCGCAGGTAGAGATCGTAAGCGTGGATGTATTCGAGGAGAAGGCAGGAGGCAAATATCCGGCCAGAAAGCGTACATACAGCGTAGTTCCTGATACGACAGGAGACGGCACGGATGCCCTGATCTACAGCGGAAACTTTAAGGCTGTATCTGAAATCGTAAAAGGATACTGCACAACGACAGATAAATGGCAGACATGCACATTCGTAGAGGGCGAGATCCCGGCAGAAGCCTAAGAGAAAGAGAGGAATCAGTTAGATGAGTTTGTGGAAATTCGGAACATTTGAACAAGAGATTGACTTTACAGATGCGGACTTCATGGACGCCCTGGAGGAAGCCCAGGAGCAGTTGGTCATCCAGAGTAAGGAAACCCCAAAGGTGGGAAAGAAAAGCGACATTATCCGCGCGCAGGTAGACTGTTTTGCCCAGTTCTTTGACCATATATTTGGCCCGGGAACCAGTGAAAAGATGTATGAAGGAAGAGTCAGCCTGGAACTGGCGATCCAGTCAGCAGAATCATTTTCCCGGTTTGGAGAACAGGAAGGCAGACGGATGGATCAAAGCTATAGCAAATATTATGTAACTGCGAACCGTAATACGCAGCAGAGGCAAGGCGGCCAGAAAGGGCAGCATCATAACAGGTGATTCCTATGAACCCTTTATATGAAAAGTTTCCTGACTATGTGGAAGTCAGAGGCAAGCGGTGCCGCATTGTGACAGATTTCCGGGAATGGATCAAACTGGTAGAACTTCTGGATGACGAGGGAGTTCCCGGCAGAAAGAAGACAGAACTCTTATTGCAATGGTATATCGACTGTCCGGAAGATACGGAAGAAGCAATATATAAACTGGGAGAGTTCCTGGCAGGCAATGTGCTTTACCCTGAGCCAAAGAAGACTGATTCCTCAAAAAGCGAAAGCGAGCCGGTGTTTTCATACACCGAAGATGCCGGCTGCATCTTCGCTGCTTTCCTGGAGTACTATGGCATTGACCTTGAACGGGTGAGGTACATGCACTGGTGGAAATTCCTGATTCTATTCGAAGGCCTGCCGGAGCAGGCGGAGATTAAGCAAAGAATGATGTACCGCAAAGCAGATCTGAATTCGATTAAAGACAAGGAAGAAAGAAAGCGGGTAAAAGAGATCAAGAAACGGGTCGCGCTCCACAGAAAGAAGGGCAGCGTATCCGATTATGAGATAGGAGAATTATTCTCATGACAAAGCAGATTGAAAAGGTGCTGAAGATTCCGGTTGTGCGGAAATGGTACCGCTGCCCCAATCAAGAATGCGGGCAGAAACTATTGATATATGACAACACCGCACAGTGCAGCGGAGTGTATATCCGATGCAAGAAGTGCGGGAGAGAGGTAGAAATCAGAATAAAAAATTAGAAGAAGACATATGTGAGCCAGTGAGCCGTGTTAATCAAGAAAGGATGATAACATGGCAGAAGAAAAGACAAACAAAGCGTTAGATGACATTACCGGCATAGTAGATAATATGGGAAAGATTGTAACAAACGCAAATACCATATTTGCCCAATTGGCAGAGTCATTGTCAAAAACCGGAGTATCATTTGATACGCTCAGTTCAGACATGGCAGGCGTAATGCCGAATATTCTAGAGGTAATTACAGCATATGATAGCGTTAAAGGCGCGGTAGGGCTGGTGACAGGCGGCATCGGAAAGGCAGTGGAAACAGTTGGAAAATTAGGGCAGGGAATGTCAAAAGTGCCGGAAATTTTTTCGGGTATTGGAAGCAAGATAGGTCCTTTAAAAGATAGTTTTTCAAATTTTGCTTCGGCACTGATTATTCCGATCGAGGATATGATTCCTAAATTGGCAAATTTGGCTAAAAAAATCGTCTCTACAGCCCTATCTATGGGAGAAAAGATTATATCTTTTGTAGGAGGCACCGTGACAAAGATCGTGACAAAGGTTGGAGAACTTGGGAAAAAATTGATTGAAAAGATACCAACCGAAAAAATCATGGAAAAATTAAAAGAAATGTCCGGGAAAATCGGCGAAATATGGTCTAAGACGGGAGCAAAATTAGTAGGACCTATTTCCGACAGCGTTTCCAAAATCATGACAAAGTTCAGTGATATGGGAAAAAATCTATTATCTAAACTTCCTACAGAAGAAGTAGTCAATAAAATGAAGGAAATATCCGGAAAAATGAAGGACGTATGGTCTGAAACTGGTGGGAAGCTGAAAGACGTACTTTCCGAGCCTTTAAAAAAAGCAGGGGAAAAGGTAGGAGAAGTAGGAGCAAAAATTGGAGAAAAGGCAGGAGAAGTAGGGACAAAAATCGGAGAAAAGTTCCAGACTGCTTCAGGGAAATTAGGAGAATTCGGATCCTATATGGGTACATGGGGGTCAATGGTTGGAGAATCCTTTGATGACGTACTTAAAAAGGCAGCTAGTTTCGGACTAGGATTCCTTAAATTCATGGGGATAGGCGCAGGTATCGGACTGGTTGTCGCTGGTTTAGGCCTGTTGCACCAGGCATATGGGGATGAGATTGATGGATTGCTGGAGATGATGATGACAAAAGGTCCTGAGATTATTACCAATCTGTGCAATGGAATTGTGGAAGCATTGCCCGCATTGATGGAAGAAGGAGCACTACTTCTTAATAGTCTGATGTTGGCGATAACAGCCAATCTTCCAGCACTTTTGGCAGGAGGATTTAGTATACTATCCGGGCTGATTGAAGGAATCGCGGCACAACTCCCTATGCTGGTACCGACAGCGATTACATTGATACTAACATTGATCCAAGGACTGCTTGATAATATTCCACAGTTAATCAGTTCAGGCCTTACGTTAATTATGGGACTGGCAGAGGGACTGATTAACGCAATACCAATTTTAATTGCGATGGCTCCGGGCATAATTCAGAGCCTGCTGACGGGATTATTGACGATGATACCTCAGATAATCCTGACAGGCATAGAACTGATCGGCCAGCTGGCGCTTGGCCTGGTAGAGGCAATACCGCAGATTATTGACGCGATACCGCAGATTATTGATTCAATAAAATCTTCCTTCAGCAGCGTTGACTGGGGAGCGGTAGGACACGACATTATCGAAGGTATAAAAAATGGCGTAGGGAAGGCTGCAGACATGCTGCTGGATATGGTTAAGGGCGTGGGAAAGAAAGCTTTAAATGCTATAAAAGACTTATTTAAAATTAATTCCCCATCCCACGTTTTCCGTGATGAAGTAGGTAAGATGATGGCATTAGGCATGGGAATCGGATTTGAAAATAATGTACCTTTGGGACAGATGAAGAAAGGACTGGGGCAGGCTCTAAAGACGCTGGAAGGCCAGGCAAGCGTGGCTATGTCCACCTTTGGAGGCGGAATCTCTTATCAGAATTCCATCCTGTCCGGCGGCAGCGCAATGCAGGGATTCGACTTTGATGAGTTCGAACGCCGGCAGAGAAAGATCAACAATGAAAGAACAGACAGGCCTGTATTCCTGAATGGACGTCAGGTAAACAGAGCATTAAAGAAAGGAGTGCCAGTGACAGTATGATGAATGTGTATTATAAGAATCATTTTGGCGAGGTGGTGGATCTAAAGAGCGGGCCCTATCATTTGCTGGCGGGAGATCTGCTGGATTATAAGTGGAACGCCCTGTCAACAGCAAACCAGATTACCGGGTTTGAAAAGGAGATCCATGAGAAAAGTGTTACCTTTGAAGTATTTGCGTCAAAAGCGGAATATCACAGAGCACTGGACTTGGTGACAGAGATATTTGAAAAAGATATACTGGCCGGCGTGCCAGGCAGGCTGTACTTCAACCAGCAGTATCTAAAATGTTACATTACTGAGTCTAAAAAGACGGAATGGGAGTCGGATGTGCTTGCGGTGACAGAACTTGCGGTGACCACGGACTATCCTTATTGGATAGAGGAAAAAGAGATGCATTATGAGCCGACAGATACCATGTCAAGGGATAACAAGAGATACCCACTGCGTTATCCATACCGCTACTCTAATGGTCTGTCAGATATGACAATACTAAATGAACATTATACGGAAACGGATTTCCGCATGGTGATATTCGGACCTGCCATAAGCCCGGCGGTTTTCATAGGAGACCAGTTATATCAGGTGAATATGAAGATCGAGGCAGGAGAGTACGTGACAATAGATAGTTCTCAGGGAACGATTATACTTACGAAGACAGACGGCAGCAGGGAAAATGCATTTAACAGCAGAGAGAAAGAACAGAACATCTTTGCCAGAATTCCGCAGGGCATGAGCCGGGTAAAATGGAACGGGGATTTTGGATTTGACATTATCCTGTTCCAGGAAAGGAGCCAGCCAAGATGTGCATAAAAGATATGATTATTGCCAACAGCAGAGGGCAGGAAAAAGGATTTCTGACAGAATCTGCGCAGTTGGACATTGATCTGGGAGATACCAATGATTTTGAACTCCAGATGGCGCTTTCCGAATATATGAATCTTGGATATCAGCTGGGGGATCGGATCTACCTGCCAGGCACCGAATACGGAGGACTGATCGAAGATAAAGAGACCTCGACTTATGAAGACTCCGTATTCTTAAGAGGCTATACCTGGAGAGGACTGCTGCAGCAGAAAATCATTTGCCCGGAAAAGGGGCAGGAAAAACTAACAATATCTGGAGAAGCCAATGAAGTATTGGCAGTCCTGACAGAAGGATGGTTTGACGGCCTGATGCAGGTAGATGATGTTGACAGCGGCATCCAGATACAAGGCTATGAGATGGATGGCTACGTGGATGGCCTGGAAGGATTGACCGGGATGCTGAAGTCCGCAGGAGCAAAACTGGAACTTGTCTATGAACAGCAGAAGTTTTCCGGATGCGTAGTGATCCGGGCGGTGCCCATCGTGGATTATTCAGAAAATATAGAATATAGCAATGACAATAAAGTGCATTTTACCACACGGGATTATCAGATGGGAACCAATCATCTGGTCTGCTATGGCAAGGATAAGGAAGAAAAATTAATCACAGTCCATCTGTATGCGGATGAAGAAGGAAATGTCAGCGAAAAGCAGTCCTTCTTCGGAGCAGACGAAAGGGCGGCAGTGTATGAGGTAACAAGCCAATCCGACCGGGCAAAGATGATTGAAGACGGTACGGAAAAACTGAAAGATGCAGGAAACTATAAGGAACTAAGTATGACAATCCAGGATATCGAAGTGGCAGTCGGAGATATCGTGGGCGGCCGCGAGAGAATCACAGGATTGTACATGAAACAGCCTGTAACAGGCAAAATATTGAAACTCGATGTTAACAATAAAACTATAGAATATAAGGTTGGTGAATAATATGGGATTAAAAGGAATTACAATTGAAACGCCGCCTCAGGCGGAAGCACACATTAACGCAGCAGACGACAGAGCCATATGGGAAGCAGTTATCGGTATGGATGGAGTCGTAAATGTAGGACAGAAGTTAAAAGCAACTTTGATCTCCAATAACCTGCTTCGGGTATATGACGGAGCACTGGTAGTAGGAGGAGCAGTCGGACGCATTCCGTTTGGGGAATATGAGGACATTACGATTAATAATGGCACGCAGAATCAGTTGCGGAATGATCTGGTAGTCACGCAGATAGAAGCAAATGGAGCCATTGAAAACATGAAACTCCATTGTATCCAGGGAGTACCGGGAGAAGTGGCAAAAGACCCGGATTATACCGCAGGAAATGTGTATGAAGGCGAGACACTCAGGCAGTATCCGCTGTATCGGGTGAAACTGAATGGACTGAATGTGGAAGCGGTGGAACCGCTGTTTGAAGTGCTGCCGAATTTGGGGAAGGTGAAGGATGAAGTTGGTGAATTAAATAGAAAATTAGAAAGTAGTTTTAAAAGCATTGAGATATTGGCACACGCTGTAACAAGCGGTACATTTCCAATCAAAGATATCACACAGTTTAAAACAATGTATCTAGCATTTTTTTATTCTGGCACCTACTTTCTTACCGAACTCAATCCACATATCATGCTGTTTAATGATTCTTTTATCGGTAAAAACCTTGAATTTGGGAGAGTAGGAACAAATACAGGTTATAGTATTGGTGGAAGCGTACGGTTTGCATCTACTACATCGTTTGTTATGGGTAACTGGACTGTAAATGGCTGGACGTTTAGCAGTTGGATGTTGATAGGAATCAAATAAACTATAGATTAATTTCCGATAGCAATCCAATCCACGGTATATTGTGTGCTTCCAATATCACCATTAGGTGATTGGACACTTATAATAAAACCACTCGTTGTAACTTTATATGTTCCAACAGTTATCCAAGGATCACGGGACTCGCTTCCTTTTCTCACCGAGCCTATTACAATAGGTGGATTAGAAAATGCCTTTTTAAATACTATATCCTGCATTCGTATATATCCGTTTGCATTTGGTGGCGTTGCCATTCCACATTCAATTCTATATGGTAATTTTCTAATTAATTCAGTATCCTTCCTTGAAACTTGTTATTAGTTACGTCTATAA
>ERZ773118.790-NODE-790-length-26980-cov-4.31109_pt1 | contig 26980 bp, 19 predicted proteins | sample MGYA00580562_ERZ773118 | MGnify/ENA primary metagenome ERZ773118 (study PRJEB29015, sample SAMEA2737878) | human gut metagenome | biome: human gut; feature: human-associated habitat; material: faeces | place: China | collected 2012 ... | reverse complement strand
TGGTCTGTTATCGCGCTCATGCCTGATCAGCAAGGCGGCACCCCATTGCTGATCAGGCAGGCCGCCGCTGCCACAAGCGGCTCAAATCCCAGCCCCAGGAGAAATGGCGCCAGTATGGCTGCTGGTGCCCCGTTTCCTGTGGCACCTTCAATAAAGACCCCCAGGCAGAAAGCTATCAGGACGATCTGCACGCGCCTGTCCTTGGTCAAAGAACTGACTGTCGTCTTGATCCGGTTCATGCCTGTGCTGACCTGCATCAGTTCCAGCAGCGCGAATGCTCCCCATACCAGGAATGCAACCTGCAAGGCTGATATGACCCCGCTTTTCGCGGTGGCGGCCATCGCCGGGATCTCGCCTGAAAAAGCAGTAACCGCAAGAATGAATGTGATTCCGGCGCCTATCAGCGCTACAATCCAGGCCGGCTTCTTAAGAAAAATAATGCCGATCAGTACAATTAAAATGGGAATCACTGCTAATACAAGGGACATTATGTCCACCCCCTCTTTATTCTCCGGTCAATACTTAATAACCGGCCTGGGCTATCATCTCGCTTATCTTATCCGCAACCTTATTTAATTCTTCCTTTCTCTCCGGCGTAAGAGCCGGAATGATCACTTCCTTAACTCCTCCTTTACCCAGTTTCACCGGAAGACCCATGGCACAGTTGTCATATCCCATCTGGTCGCACAGAGGCGTAGAGCATGGAATGATGAGATCGCCGTCCTTGGCAATGGACTCGATCATCATGGACATTGTCACGCCTGACGTATAGCCGGTCGTCGTACCTGTCTCAAGATCCGTCCAATGCCCGAACCAGTCCGCACACTCCTTTTCTGCCTGTGCCTGCTGCTCCTCGGTAAGCTTCAGGGGAACTTCTCCATATGTCATGGACTCATAGAGCCGGATCGCGCCTCCTCCATGCTCTCCGATACAGGCGGCCCCGATATTCGAATATTCTTTCCCGGTCGCCATCGCTACCGCCCACTTCAGCCGGATGGTATCATTGCCTGCCAGTCCCAGGAACTGTTTCTTATCCCAGCCCAGAAGCTTCTGGTAGATATATACGAACACGTCAACCGGATTGGCTGAAATAATGACTACCGTAGTGGGCTTGCAATATTTTTTCAACTGCTCGCATATGGGCCTGATAATCTCCACATTCATCTGCAGTTCCTGCGCTCTGTCCTTAATATCTTTGGAAAATGGCTTGGCCGCCGCGCTGAGAATAATGTCGCAATCCGAGAAAGCCGAATAATCCCTTGCCAGCGATACCTTCGTTCTTCCCACCGGAAGGAACGCCTGACTCATGTCCATAACGTTGGCTGCTGCAAAGTTCTCCTTTACATCCATCAATTTGATTTCATCCACACAATCTCTAAGTCCTACGCAAAAGGCTGTGGTTGCTCCCAGACGCCCTGCTCCTCCGATTACTCCAAGTTTCATATTGCATTCTCCTTTCCGGCACCCTGCTGCCTTTAAGCCTGTTGCCTATACCGCGGCCAGACGCTTAAGTAATTCATATCTTTCATCGACAGCCTTCTGTATGCTGCCTACATCTTCTCTGGAAAGATTCTTGAATTTGCCGATCCCTTTCACGAACTCTTCTACTGATATCGGCATTTTATTTGCCACGTTGATCTTATATGTTCCATCTTCCATCTCCCAAAGCGGAAATACATTGGCTTTCACCGCATTTCTGGCAACCTCGATGGCCTTGTCGGCCGGATATGCCCAGCCCGTAGGACATGGCGAGAATACATGGAGATAGGCAAATCCTTTTTTGCTGGCTTCCAAGCCTTTCTCCACCTTCATCACCAGATCAGCCATGTGGGATACGGAAGCCGTCGCACAGTAGGTCAGGCCATGCATGGAAAGGATGAGCGGCAGGTACTTCTGCTGCTGCTGTTTTCCATTGATAACCGTTCCGATCGGCGTGGTGGAAGTCCTGGACCCCTTCGTAGTAGTCGAACTTCTCTGATATCCGGTATTCATGTATCCCTCATTATCATAGCATACATACAGCATCTTCTCATTCCTTTCCGCTGATGCTGACAGGCTCTGGAATCCACAGTCCGCCGTAGCGCCATCTCCTGCCACTGCTACGATGTTAACGTCCGCCCTTCCCTTTCTTTCATAGATCTGGCTTAGCCCGGTGAGAAAAGACGCGGTATTGTCAAGTAGCGGAATATGCACCGGAATCTTTAATCCGTTGGCATAATTCCATCCTACCACTCCGGCTCCCGCCATGCAGCCCGGCGGAATCCCTACGATCGTATTCTCCCCCGCGATTTTTAATACCGTCCTTAAGACCAGTTCTCCTCCACATCCCTGACAGGCAGACATGCCCGGAGTCACCTGATCTTCTGCTTTATTTAAAACATCAATATAACTCATGTACCTTCCTCCTTGTATACTAGTCTGCCATATACCACTGGGTCTCTTTTTCTCCAGGATCATCTTTGGACGCCTCCAGGCTGCGGATCGTTCCAAGCAGCATATCAATGGAGATATCTGCTCCGCCCAGTCCGCCGATCACGCTAAAGTGGCAATAATCGTCCTTGGCATCCGCCAGTGCCGCTTTGGTTTCCATATGCATAGGTCCCTGGCTCCAACCAAAGCATACGCTTCTGTCAATCACGGCAAAGGCTTTCTTTCCTTTAAGCGCTTCTTTGATCCGCTTAGCCGGGAATGGCCTTGTAAAGCGCAGTTTGATAAGTCCGGCGCGAATTCCTTCCTCTCTTGCCTGATCTACCGCGTCCATCCCGGTGCCGGTCATTCCTCCAATCGTGATAATGACGACCTCCGCATCCTCCATCCTGTACTCGGAGATAGTTCCTCCATAATACCTGCCAAATGCATCTCCAAACTTCTGGTCAACCTCATCGATGATATCCAAGGCGTTCGCCATCGCATCTAGATGGGTCTTCCTATACTTCATCAGAATCGGCCCCGGCGTCAGCGGATCCAGTGCGAACGGATTGTCAGGATCCAGAACTGCATGGTCAAAAGACGGTGCAGGCAGAAAACGATTCACTTCTTCCTGAGTTGGAAGATTCACTCCCTCTGTCAGATGGGAACTATAGAATCCATCGTAGCAAATATTCACAGGCAATAACACCTCCGGATGTTCTGCAATCATATATCCCTGGATAATCATATCTGCAATTTCCTGGTTATTGTCGCAGAACATCTGAATCCACCCTGCATCTCTGACGCTCATTGCATCCTGCTGCCCGCTCCACACCGTCTCAGGGGACGTCATCTCCCTGGTAGCCAGTGCCATCACCATAGGAAGACGCAGGGTAGACATTCTGAAATAAGGCTCGTACATCAGAGCCAGCCCTTGGGCGGAAGTTGCGGTAAATACCCTTCCTCCTCCTGCCGCGGCTCCCTGGACAACGCTCATTGCCGAATGTTCGGATTCAACCTGTACAAGGCTGGCATCTATCTCCCCATTGTGCACAAGTTCCGCCAAATGCTCCACCACGGATGACTGCGGGGTGATTGGGTAAGCGGCAATGAGATCCAGCCGGCATAAAGCCGCAGCCTCTGCCGCAGAATAATTTCCAGTAAGCACTTTCACATTTCCCATTATCTAACTCCTCCTTCCGGTACCATCTCTATGGCATCCTTGATGCACTCATTTGCGCAGATGCCGCAGCCTTTGCAGTAGTCGTAATGAATCTCATACTTCCCTTCTTCATCCTTATGAATAGAATTCACCGGGCAATAGGAAAGGCAGATGCCGCACCTGATACATTTTTCCTGGTCAAGGACCGGACGCAATACCCGCCAGCTGGCGGTATCAAGAATATACATCCCATCGTTGCCAATCGGTGTAATATGTAAATGTTCTGTCATTCTGTTCCCTCCTTACGCTTCCACGCTCTTTACCTGATCATATGCCATCTGTGCCGCTTCCCTGTTGGCTGCCCCGAAGGAAGCCTCTATCTCCTGGAACAATATTTCCTTGTCCACAAGCCCTGTAACTTTGGCAAATGCTCCAAGCATAGCAGTATTGGGTATATTTCTTCCAAGTATCTTTTCCGAAATGCCCGTTGCATCCACCACAGCCACGCTTCCTGCCTGAGAAGGAATCTTCAGTTCCTCCAGCGGCTTTACCGTATTCATGATTATCGTTCCTCCCTCTTTCAAGCCTTCATAGGTGGCTGGAAGAACAACGAGGGAGTCATCCAGTATCATCAGAATATCCGGCTCATAGACCTGCATCTTCCTTCTAATTGGCTGTTGCGATATTCTTAGATATCCAAATACCGGCGAACCCTTTCTTTCTACTCCGAAGAACGGGATAAACTGGCCTTGCTTCTTCTCCTGTACGACTGCCTTCACCACAATCTGCGAAGCTTTGACTACTCCCTGGCCTCCCCGGCCGTGCAAACGGATTTCTTTCATATGACATTCTCTCCTTTTCCTGCATTTTACTTGCTTTTCACCTGATGTCCCACTTAAATGATCTTTCATTAGGCCGCCGCCATGTTTCTTCGCTTTTGTTTCTCTTTACAAAACATTGTTACCTATATCGAACTTTTTGTATTTTTATAGTACATCCAGTTTATAGTATTGTCAATTGAATTATATATGGCAAATTGCAAGAATTTTCAGTCACATTTTTAGCAATTACTAATAAACGCCGTTTTATTATACGAAACGACATTGACGTAATTTTTCTTTCCTGCTAAACTGTACCTATAATATTAAAGGGGGATTCCATATGAAAGAAGAAAACACCAGCGATTCCATTGCGAAAAATAATGACAAGTATATTCTTCACTCTGTAGAAAATGCGCTTTCCATCATGGATTTATTCTTCGCATACGAGGAACTAAGCCCGTCGGACGTGACTCGTTATCTGGGAATCAATCGAAGCACGGCTTTTCGTTTTCTCGTTACTTTAGAGAGATGCGGCTACATCTCCAAGGGCGAGAATGCAAAATACCGGCTCAGCGCCAAAGTATCCACCCTGGGACAGATCGCTCACAACCGCATGGAACTGATCAGCCTGATCCACCCTCACCTTTGCAGAATCTCGGAAGATACTGGAGAATCCTCTCATCTGGTCATTATGGATAATCCCACCCATGTTACCTTCATAGACAAATCCGTTGGGACTCTTTGGCTTAAAATGGACATTATGCTTGGCTATACTCAGTATGCGCACATTACGGCAACGGGAAAAGCCATACTTGCCTATGAATCAGATCAATTCATCAACCAGTATATCCGCTCTGCCAATTTCGACCGGCAGACGCCTAATTCTATCCGAAATGCCAAGGAACTGCTGAATATTCTCAGCCAGATAAAAGAACAAGGCTACTCCTGCGATAATGAGGAGGCTGAAGTGGGACTCACCTGCTATGCGGTTCCTATTCTAACTTTCTCCGGCCGCCCGGTAGCAGCAATCAGTTCCTCCGGCCCGACCACCAGAATGGCTGCCAATAAAGAAAAACATCTGCAGGCGCTTCATCTTGCCGCAGAACAGATTCAGAAAGGACTGCAGTAATGTAGCCCTTTTATTTTTTGCTTTTCTATTGACTGTCTTCTTTTTCTGTGCTATATTTTCCATAACAATTCACATATCAAAACGCCGTTTTCTATATTGAACTTTTTGGTATCATTTTAAATATAGGATAAGGAGGCGTTTATGAACTATCGTCTATTAATCATCAATATGGGCTCCACTTCCACAAAGGTAGGCGTCTATCTGGACGATTCTCCAGTCTGGACTCACACGATCACCCATCCCAGGGAAGATATCGCGCGCTATCTGCATTTCATGGATCAGTATGAGTACCGGCTGGGTGCTATTAAGACGCTTCTGGCCGAAAAAGGAGAACGCCTGGAAGACTTCCATGCTATCGTAAGCAGGGGAGGAACCATTCGTCCGGTCAGAGGCGGCACCTATGCGATTACATCCCAGATGCTTAAGGATTCCCAATGTGGCCTCTATGGCGACCACCCATGCAATATCGGCGGCCAGATTGCCTATGATCTTGCATCGAAATATCAGATTCCTGCCTTAACTGTGGATCCTCCCGTCTGCAATGAGATGCGGCCGGAAGCAACCTATTCCGGCCTTCCGGAGATCCAGAGGATTGCGTCCTTTCAGGCGCTGAATCACAGGGCAACCGCGCGCAGGTACTGTCGGGATCATCATATTGCGTATACGGATGTAAATCTGATTGTGGCCCACATGGGAGGCGGTATTACCGTAGCAGCCCACGAAAAAGGAAAAATCACTGATGTAAACAATGGGCTGGCCGGGGATGGCCCGTTTGCTCTTGAGCGAAGCGGAGACCTCCCGGTAGGCGAACTTATCAAACTGTGCTATAGTGGCAAATATACGCTGGATGAGATGCTGCGCCGCGTCAATGGCAGAGGCGGCATGGTGGCCTATCTCGGTACTGTGGATGGAAAGGAAGTACAGCGCCGGATCGATTCCGGCGATGATCTGGCCCGCTCTGTTACCGAAGCAATGGCCTACCAGGTAGTTAAAGAGATCGGAGGCATCGCTGCATCCATGTGCGGCGAAGTGGATGCCATCCTTCTCACAGCCGGACTGGCCTATTGGGAATACTTCGTGGGCCTGATTAAAAGCCGGGTATCCTTTCTTGCTCCAGTCCTTGCCTATCCCGGGGAGAATGAACTAGAATCTCTGGCCTTAGGAGCACTGCGCGTGCTTCGCAAAGAAGAGGAACTCCAGAATTACGATTCCCAGACAGCATAAGGAGGCAAACTATGTACCATAATTTTGAGGAACTGTTAAAAGATATAAAAAAGAAGACGATCCGAAAGACGATTGCCGTTGCTGCTGCTCATGACAGAGAAGTCCTTGCATCTGCGTCTGCTGCCAGAAAGGAAGGGATTGCCGACTTCATCCTGATTGGCCAGATCGCGCAAATCCGTACGATCCTGGTGGAGTTAGGTGAAGTGCCGGATGACTGGACCATTATCAATGAGCCCGATGATTCCAAAGCGGCCCAGCATGCCGTCCTTCTGGCCTCTACCGGCAAGGCGGATGCCCTTATGAAGGGTCTTCTCCATACTTCCGCCTTCCTAAAGGCAATCTTCCACAAGGAATGCGGATTGGTTGCCCCAGGCTCTCTTGTTAGTCAGATTACAGTCACTGAGTTCCCAGCACAGAATCGGCTCGTGCTGCTGAGCGACTGTGCCATTAATGTCTCTCCTTCCTATAAAGAAAAGGTGCAGATCATACAAAATGCAGTCGCTCTGGCTTATAGGCTCGGAATCGAATGCCCTAACGTGGCCTGCATTGCGCCGGTAGAAGTCATAAATGAAAAAATGCAGGAAACCATTGATGCCGCTATGCTTAGCAAGGCCAGTGAACGAGGACAGATTAAAGGCTGCCGTATAGATGGCCCTCTGGCCATGGATAATGCCATCTCACCGGAGGCTGCCGCCAGCAAGAGAATTACCAGCCCAGTTGCCGGTAAGGCAGATATTCTGCTCATGCCGGACCTGTGTACCGGCAATGCCCTGGATAAGTCTCTGCGCTACTTTGCCGAACTCAATACCGGAAGCGCCGTGATCGGCGCTGGCGTCCCTATCGTCATGACGTCCCGGTCGGATTCTGCCAGGAATAAGCTTCATGCGATCGCGCTTAGCGTATTGTAGATGCGTCATTATATATTACAGTTATATATGATTCATTGTATTTAATTGGTACTTGGCCTAAAAATACACTTTTCTTTATATATGCTCCATTAAATAGACGCCTTGTTTCGGGACGTCTATTTATTTTTCTTATCATTATATAAAAAACTATAATTTTACATTATGGTTTGATTGTGATATATTTTTTACGGAACTTAAAGGAACTCTTGATTCTGTAGGGGAGTCCCTTCTCTGACCCTCTATTCAGGAAAGTAAGTATCTTCATGTACGATATTATCATCATAGGTGCCGGTCCGGCCGGTATCAGTGCCGGAATCTATGCGGTAAGCCGCGGTAAAAAGACAGTGATTATTGAAAAAAATGCAGTAGGCGGAATCATCGGAAAGGTATCTACCGTTACCCACTACTCTGCTATCGTACCCGGCGAAACCGGGGCCACCTTTGCCAAGAGAATGGAACGACAGGCTTTGGAGGCAGGTGTAGAAATCATCTACGAAAACGTCGAGAAAGTAACTCTGGAAGGTGATATAAAGGCGGTAACCACATCCCGTAATCATTATGAAGCGCCCAAAATCATCCTCGCAAACGGAACCACCCCCAGAACACTTGGCATTCCAGGGGAGGCTGAACTCTCCGGGAAAGGCATCGGCCTTAATGCTGCAAAAGATGGCCCATCCTATAAAGGCAAAAATATATATGTAGTAGGCGGCGCAGACGGCGCGGTTAAGGAAGCATTGTATCTATCTCAGTTTGCAAAAGAACTTACAATCATTCATTTTGAGGATACGTTAGGATGTGTTCCTGAATTCTTAAATAAAGTTCGCCAGACAGATAATATCAAGGTCTGTCTTGCTTCCAGGCTAAACAAAGTATACGGAAAAAACCATGTAGAAAAATTGGAGATACTTAATGAGAAAAATGGGACGATTAATGTTATCGAAGATGATGGCTGTGGCATCTTCGTATATGCAGGAGCTGATCCCAATACCGAATTATATACGGAACTTAAGTTAGACAACGGATATATTCCGGTGAATGAAAAAATGGAAACCTCCATTCCCGGCGTATATGCTGCTGGCGATATCCGCGTCAAGCAGGTACGCCAGGCTGCAACAGCCGTGGCAGATGGCGCTGTGGCTGCAATTAATGCTGCGATGTAGGTGCTTGGCTTGGTATTGTAATCAGGGCGGCGGAGAAAAATCTCCGCCGCCCTGAACTATGGGCATTTGCTCTATATATGCAAAACTGATAAATCTTTTCGCATTTCTGCGTAAAATCACTTTTATTCCCCTTTAAATGTATCATTATGAATTAAACATGTTAGTTAATTTTTAATAACTTCGTAGTATGGTTTGTTTAAAATAGGCCTTGCTTTTTGTTGCGGTAAACAATCAAACTATTATGCCCATTAAGAGGTATCTATATTCTGATTCTCACAAGTGGATCAACCTTGTACAGGGGCGCCTATATCTACTATGGTAATAATCCAATTTGCGTTCCCATGTGGGGATCGACGATCCTGGCGAGCAGTGCGACTGCCAGGAGCAGATTTCAATCCACGTTCCCGCAAGGGGAACGACAGAATGCAATGCTGCTATTAAACAGTTCTTAGATATTTCAATCCACGTTCCCACAAGGGGAACGACTCCTGGAACTTTCGCAGATGGGATGGGATGACGAATTTCAATCCACGTTCCCGCAAGGGGAACGACGCGAAAAACATAAGATGGCAGCAGTCGCATACCTATTTCAATCCACGTTCCCACAAGGGGAACGACAGCCGCTCTAATTCTTCTTGTGTCAAATCCAACGAATTTCAATCCACGTTCCCACAAGGGGAACGACCCAACAGCCTTGCGCAGCTGAAAGCATGGTTTCAATTTCAATCCACGTTCCCACAAGGGGAACGACGAAATTACGAAAGATGACAAGGAGGATGTCAGTATTTCAATCCACGTTCCCACAAGGGGAACGACGGATGAGGCAGACAGGAAACTAGAGTCAGCAAAATTTCAATCCACGTTCCCACAAGGGGAACGACGATACGGAAGATAATATATCTTATGTCTTAAGTATTTCAATCCACGTTCCCACAAGGGGAACGACGCGTATATCATAACTCATTTAACTGGCATTTAGGAATTTCAATCCACGTTCCCACAAGGGGAACGACGTACGTGCAACAAATGTAATAGACATTCCAGAAATTTCAATCCACGTTCCCACAAGGGGAACGACGGTATCGGCTACGTAGCATCGCTTTTAAAGCAGCGATTTCAATCCACGTTCCCACAAGGGGAACGACAATTACCAGTTATATCTAGATATCTATATTGTAATTTCAATCCACGTTCCCACAAGGGGAACGACACTCTGCAATCTCTTGGTGCTCTGAGATGCTGTATTTCAATCCACGTTCCCACAAGGGGAACGACGGCTTTTGATATTGGGTCCATCTCATATCCCTTCTATTTCAATCCACGTTCCCACAAGGGGAACGACAACACACTTTTCATTAACTGGCTGTTCCCCATGAAATTTCAATCCACGTTCCCACAAGGGGAACGACATAATATCATGCTACAGATGTCGGCATATGTGGAATTTCAATCCACGTTCCCACAAGGGGAACGACTCGTCCCCTCTACCCATATTAACTGCTTATTTCCATTTCAATCCACGTTCCCACAAGGGGAACGACCTATGTTATCAGATACCTAAGATATCTATTAAGATATTTCAATCCACGTTCCCACAAGGGGAACGACACCTATGTCAAAAAGTTCATACGATAAAATGTGATTTCAATCCACGTTCCCACAAGGGGAACGACCTTTCCCTTAACTGCTGCCATTCCCTGCTCTTATAATTTCAATCCACGTTCCCACAAGGGGAACGACATCCTGTCCTTCTTCTTCGCTGTATCCATACCATATTTCAATCCACGTTCCCACAAGGGGAACGACTTATTGATGTTATGTAATCCATATATTACCATTATTTCAATCCACGTTCCCACAAGGGGAACGACGATAGACATAATTCAATTCTATTTCCGCAATAAATTTCAATCCACGTTCCCACAAGGGGAACGACATCAGGGCAGGCATGTACTGATACCGGAAGGCGAATTTCAATCCACGTTCCCACAAGGGGAACGACCTAAAGGATTAATAGATAACATGTACGTAAAGTGATTTCAATCCACGTTCCCACAAGGGGAACGACGTCGGTGGTATTGGACATTGCGAATACGGTTCTGATTTCAATCCACGTTCCCACAAGGGGAACGACTATATAGCGCTGTATCTCCGGCGATTGAGGACTTATTTCAATCCACGTTCCCACAAGGGGAACGACTTATAACACAGAAAGGAAGTTAGGAATATGTCAGAATTTCAATCCACGTTCCCACAAGGGGAACGACTACACGTGACTGGGCTATTGCTTCACGTCGATGTATTTCAATCCACGTTCCCACAAGGGGAACGACCATTTCGGCAGGAAGGCAAACCTTGTAGTTTACGATTTCAATCCACGTTCCCACAAGGGGAACGACTTTATCCCAATCTTAGATATAATCCTAACCATTGGATTTCAATCCACGTTCCCACAAGGGGAACGACTCAGTGATGGTCTGAACACAGTCAAGACTACTGTATTTCAATCCACGTTCCCACAAGGGGAACGACAGTAGAGATACTGAAAAATGTTGATACGGGAGATATTTCAATCCACGTTCCCACAAGGGGAACGACAGCAAATATATCCAAATTTCAAAAGAAAATAGTAATATGTTTTGTAGTAAATTACATTTTCTTTAGATATGATTTGATATTTAATTAATATCCTAATATAACTTACAGTTTTTGTGCAACTTTTTTGGTGCGAATCTCCCGGGATTTTCATGTGTGCTTCACATTCGCACTACAGAATCAATGTTTCATCCACAGCAATCCCTTTATCGACTCCCACATGCTCTACTTTTGTCTTGTATTTATTTCCCAGATAATAAAATCTCAAACTATCCACTTCTTCATCAATAATTTCCATCAAAGTAGATTTCAGCATTACACACTGTGCATTGTCCAAAATACATTCAAAGACCGAGTTCTGAACACGCCTTCCATAATTGACACATTGCTTGGCAACCTTCCTTAGTCTTGCTCTTCCGGCCGCTGTCTCTGTATTAACGTCATATGTGATCAATACCAGCATAATGTCACCTCACTTCCATAAAAATGGCGGATATGCATCCAGATCTCCTCGTAGATGCCTTGCCAGGAGCATAGCCTGCACATAGGGAACCATCCCCCACTCCATCTTCTCTTTCAAATATGGATGGGTCAGCGTCTCCTTTTTTCTATTCTGCCACTCTGACAGGAATTTTTTGCGCGCATCGTCCTTCATTAAGACCGCACCATTTTCTTTCTTGATGAAATCCTTAACATTAACCACCTTTTTATTGATAAGCGATAGCACAAAACGATCAGCAAGCACTGGCCGCAGTTCTTCAATCATATCCAATGCTAGAGAGGCTCGTCCAGGACGATCCGTATGCATCATGCCAACATACGGATCCAGTCCTACAGTTTCCAAGGCTGATGCAATATTATTTGTCAATAGAGTATATACAAAGGACAGCATTGCATTGACATTATCAGTTGGAGGTCTTCTATTCCTATCAGAAAACACAAAATCTTTCTTCTGCTGCAGAATCAGTTCATCAAACACGCTGAAGTAAACACTGGCAGCCTCCCCTTCATATCCTCGCAGTTGCTCTTTTGACTGGCTCTTCTGAACTCTGATAGCATCATCCTTCAACATTTTGGAAGCGCTTTTCACTTTCTCAGTATCAATCTGCAAGCTATGATCTCGTGTGGCTCTTTCCAGCACCCATCGTGCATTATATATTTTTCCAATAATACAGTTCTTCGAGATTTCAAGGCTGTCGGTTTCGTTCATGCTTACTTCATACTGCTTCTTTCGCAATACTACATTTCCTTTTACGCTACCTGTGACGCGTGCCAGAAATTTTCCATTTGGGTTTACATAACAAAGAGAAATGTTCCTATCGGCACATGCTCCCATCAAAGCCGGACTAGTTCCACGGTAGCCAAATGAAACAATGCCTTCTAAATTATGAAGCGGAATCCTTCCCATTTCCTTTTCTTTATCTAGAACAACAATATTTTCACCGTCCAGAGCAAGATAACTGTCTTCTGATGTAACATATAAGGTATTTAATAACTTCTTCATTCGGCCTCCTCCAGCGCTCGTTTCACATACTCTTTCGCAGATACTGTATTTCCAAGTTTTGGAAGACAGATGTCTTTCAGTGAACATCCATTACATCTTTTACTCCACTTGACTTTTGGAGTATACCTCCGTTCGTAGTATTGATGCATTTCCTGGAACATATCCCGAACTCTGTTCTTTAGATCATCCGTTATTTCTACGACCTCTCGCCGTCGCGTCTCGCCATAGAAAATAGCTCCCTCGGGTATTACTGCTGAGAACATCTCTTCCAGACACATGACTTGGGCAGCCAGTTGTAAAATATCTTCATCGGTGATTTTTGGGGTTCCCTTTTTATATTCAATGGGGTATATCCTATATAGTCCCCGATGTCCATAAAGCCGCACGCCATCCTCGCATTTATGAAACTCCACCACATCACACTCGCCACTAACGCCCAATTTTTTAGAAGAGACAGGCAGCGCCCTTGTAATCAATATATCCTTTCGATTTTCCTCCAGGTAAGGATCGTGTGCTTTCTTGTGCATCAATTGTCCTACTACTGTATGCACATTTTCTGCCCACTGCTGTTCAATATGAATCAAAGCCCACTGCCTGCGGCAAAACTGGAAATGCTGGATGCCGGATATCATCAAATATTCTTCTTCCTTATATTCCATTATATCTTCCTTATCATCTCCACTGTTTCCGGAATCTGCTCTTCATGAATTGTGATCTCATAATCCTGATATTTTCTCGGATAGATTACCTCCTCTTTCCGCTGAACTTCCACTACCTCAAATAGTTTATAGGCAGGACAGTCGCCTAATTCTTTGCTATGCTTAAACACAATCAGTTCCCGAACTGCCATCTTGCCTCTCGCCGCTGAATGATCGTGTTCAAACATATTGATGATTGCCTCCCACAGCAGCTCCAAATCTTCCTCTGAAAAGCCCGTGACTTTTCTTGCAAGATTTGCGGAAATATATCCTTCCACCCTGTACAGGCCATAGGGTACAATATTCTTTCTTCCCATTTCCGTGCTCTTAACCCCTGCATCTTTTTCCGTCGTGATTGCCACCCTTGTAATGGTCACTTCCTGGCTTATGATTGGGTCTACGCTTCTGGCAAATCCAAGTTGTACCGGCCCCCTGACTTGTCCGCAATTTAAAGAAGCTTTCACAAATGTGGTCATTACTGCTCCAAATGTACGGATATCAAAGAAATTCTTACACATAAAATCCCTGATTTTTCTGTCCGCCTCTGGATCGTTTTTCTTCAAATCCTTTGCTTTCTTTTCATCAATTCCCAGATATTCGAATGCCTGATTATCGCTGCGGTTCAATGGTACATTTTCTTTGATATATATCTGGTAGCCTTCTTCGTCTTCTTTTACCATTTCAACATAATTGCGGATTTTTCTCTTTAAGCAGACATCTGTCACCAGGCCGTACCCACTTTCCGGGTCAATTCTCGGCATATTCCCTGCATCAGGATCTCCGTTGGGATTTCCATTCTCCACATCAAATAATACAACGAATTCATACCTGTTCTTAATTGCCTCGCTCATTTACTTTTCCTCCTTTTTCTCGTAACGTTTTTGAACCTGATGATAATATCCTAAAATGAACATCCCCTGTTCTTCCAATGATAATCGACGCGGAAATGCGATAGACTGTCCCTCTTTCACTTCTATCTTTCCCTGCAGTTCCGTCAATATTTTTTCATAATATATTCTTTTCCCAGTCTCAAGTTTTCGTATATGACTGTTTTTAAGTTTTTGCAAAATTGGAAATACTGATGCCGGCGTCGCGCATGCCGAGTTAAAATACCGATCCCGGATTGTAGCATTAATACCTGGATTGGCATCTTCCTGAATTGCCTCCAGTACGGCAAATTCCCTTCCCAATACATAAGCTGCATCCTTACACTGTTCATTTAATCCCACAAATGATTCCTCCTTTGTCCACTGCCTTCCATGATTCCGTATCAGGCAGGCCCTTATGATAGCCGCTCTGCCACGGGTAATTCTGCCTTGTTCCGCACGTATCCTTATCATCACATTACTGTACAAACTCTCCGGATACTTCTTTCCGGATAATATTGCTTCAAATACTGATGCCGCCATATTCGGCTGAGGCTTTTTGTCCTTAGATTTCTGATTAACCGTTTCTGCAAGCATCCTCCAGACTCCCAGATATTCATATTCATCAAAGGAGGGCCTAATAATTTTCATTTGTTCATAATGTTCCTGTAAATTCGATAAGATATTTCCAAAATCATTCTGGTAGAAGAACCTCACTGATAGCCTCGCTGCATTTGGCGCAAGCCCAAGTATATAGAATCTCTGTTCCGGATTAATCTGAATCCCCTCTATATCGATACTCCGGCCTTCCTGTAAATTTGAAAAAAACCCTTTTAAAACTTCCTGATTATCTTCTGTTGGTTCCATTGAATCTCTGAATAGGCTCTGGTACATTTCTTCCCCATCTTCTGCCCAGAATATAATGGTGGTATCTCCCAGCATAAATACATATTCCCGTTGGGCCAGCAGATAGTTTAATGCTGTCGTATAGGCAAACATAGCATATTTCCCAACCGGTGCATTGTAACTTTGCTCTTTTCCATAAGATTCAAAAGAAGGCGCGTTAAAAGATACCAGGGCTGCCCCGCTGGACTGTGCTCCCTGTACACCTTTGATAGCAGTATGTATCCGGGATATTTCTGCTCTTTCCCCGGTTACAAGGCAGACCTCCTTCGTCTCTTCTTCCTCACCCCTTAGTTTTTCCTCCCACATGCTTCGTATTTGCATATCTTCCTGGGCATACTGTGCCCCCACATAAAAAATCAGATTTCCGCCTGCCGTTATATCTTCCCATTTTTCAAGAATATCCGGGTTTTCCTTAGCCTCATCAGGATTCCATTTCAAAAAGAAATTTTTAACCGCGGCAGCAGTTTCATTATTTATCGCTTCCAGCAGATTACAATGCTTTTCTTTTGCCGCCTGAAAACATTCCAATATACGCTTTCCTGTTCCGTCTTTATCTATTCCCAGCAGATATTTGGAATTATCGCACAGGAAATTTGCAGACACTCCCGAAGAACGGGATACCATTTCTGGCACTTCAATCATTTGTGGTATCCAGGCGGTCTTTTTGCCCCGTTCCACTTCCTGTTTCAAAGAAATAACTCCCAGCAAATTTCCTTCCACATCAATATCCAGTGCATAAGACACCTTTGCCCTGCACCAGCCTCGTCTTGATACCTTCTCCTGTTCGGCCAGGGTTTCATAGTACCCAACTAAAGCCTGCAGTATCATCGAACCACCTCACAGTCTCTCAAGTCCACTACTCCGTGGCGCATTACCGCCCGGAAGAACATCGGCTGTATATTCTCCGGTTCAGAATAATCCATATCATACAGCATAAATCCCAAGTCCTTTTCTTCCACCACTTCATAGGCGCTATGCACTTCTTCCTCCTCGCAAAGGCAGAAATTCACCGGAAATTCGCGGCATCCAAAATACGGTGTATGGTAGCATTCCCCCCTCTTTAAGCGCCTCATAATAATGTCCTTAAATTTTCCTGGGTTATCACTATCGTTTGCTTTGTCGGTCATTTCAAAATGGGCGTCAATTATATACTCTACATCCTTTAGCAGCAAGGATGCCCTTTGGACAATCTCCTCTTTGCTGCTGATAAACAATTCTTTCTTTGCGCCATTGTAAACCGAAAGCACATTATTTGCCGACACCTTGCTTTTGACCTCGTTTCTGCGGATAGATGTAAATTGTATCGGCTTCATTATATGAATCCGATCAATCTTCCAGCACATGCCAGGATGCCAATAAATAGCTTCCATTATGCCCCGGGCAGCTGAAGGCGTCATAATATCATAACTACAGCGTTCCACCTTCATCTCTGGACGGCTAAAAAGAGCGTAATCTCCCCAGACCTTTACTCTAACACCAATGCTCATCTCCCTCTCCTTTCTTTATCTTTCGTATGATTAAAGTATACCACAAAATAATCCACCATTCTATTTTAAAACCATATATCATTCCCTAGTTCTATATCAACCCGCAATCCCGTTTCTTCTGAATAATCCTCACAATCTCGCAGTACAAAAAACTCTCCTTTCAGTTCTTCTGATACCTGTACAAGCATCCCTGCACCGTACATTTTCTGGAATAGATTGTCATAGATATTTACGCAGTATTGTGCCGCTTCTCTGATCAAGGCTTTTGTAGCGCCTTTAAATCTTAATTCTTCCGCAAGCCTTTTCCCGCGCTCATCTCTTGGAATCAAGACCGTCTTTGTGTCTTGCTCTATCAACTTAAATTCTTTCCCTGCTTTCGCAAATGCGAACCGTCCTTTTCGAAACTCTTCCAGTATATTTTTCTTATCGAGAGCAGAACCTTTAAAACCATACAGCCTCGCAAAATATTCTTGTATTGCCTCAAGGGACGATATATCTTCATATTTTCGAATGACTTGCTTTGCCGTATCTATCTGCTGCTCCTGACTTGGAACCTTCTGAGACTCCTCTAACTGAAAGATATAAGTGAAACTCTGGGAAACATTCCTTTTCCCTTCTCTGTTGCACCGCCCCGCTGCCTGTATCATAGAATCCACTCCAGCAAGCTGCCTGTATACTGTCTGAAAATCCAGATCTACGCCCGCCTCTACCAGGCTAGTAGCAATTACGATACATTTCATCCCCGACTTTAGTCTCTCCCGTATAACCGACAGCCTCTCTTTGCGATGCTGGGGGTACATGAAAGTTGATAGGTGATAAACGCCTTCCCCCTTTAAATCCTCATAAATTTTTTGTACGCTTTTCTTTGTATTCAGAATACACAGTGCCTGGTTTTCTATCTTCATCCTATCCAAGAGTTCCTCTTCTGATATTTTTTCCAGGTTCTTAATAAAAGACCTTTTAAAAAACTGAAATTGTTCATCCATGCGAGGACACAATTCCAGATATTGCAAATCTGAAGAAAAAAACTGTTTAAGAGAAGGCTGAGTTGCCGTACACAATACTACACTGCTCCTATAATGTTTGATTAACTCCTCTATGCCCGCAATACAAGGCTTGAGATAATCATTCGGCAACATCTGCGCCTCGTCAAATATAATAACGCTGTTTGCAATGTTATGTAATTTCCGGCATTTAGATGATTTATTGGAGAACAAAGATTCAAAAAACTGCACGTTGGTTGTTACAATTACTGGCAAATCCCAGTTTTCGGCTGCCAATTGTTTGGGCATAAGTTCCTCTGAACTTCCATAGTCTATGTTGCTATGGTGTTCCAACACATTTTCCTTCCCCAAAATATCGCTGAATACCTTTGCATTCTGCTCAATAATACTGGTGTAGGGAATTACATAAATAATACGTTTCATATCGTGCTTTGCCGCATGATTCAGCGCAAAAGCCAAAGATGCCACTGTCTTTCCGCCTCCGGTTGGAACCGTTAAACGAAACAACCCTTTCTTTTCCCTTCCTTTTTCTATACAATATTTCAAAATTTCTGTTCGTCTCCCATTAATCGTATCCTCGTCTTCATTGGCAAGCCAACTCGCTATATGGCTATTCAATTTCTCCCAAAGTGTTGAAATATCATCTCCTTTTTCTCTGCCTGTTTCCCCATCCTTCATAAACTCTTCCGTATCGAGATAATCTGCATCCACGAGACAAGAATATAGCATACGAATCAAAAAACTCATAGTAAAACTAGGATCCTTTTTATCCTTCATCAAAAAAAATGGAGTCTCTAGCGGAGGGATCTCTACCTCCTCCTCATATGCCTGATAATCCTCAATTTTCTTTTTCATTCTGCCTTCAAATGTTCCTTGCTCGCCTGTATCTGCACTCCCCCCGGTATCTGGCAGCCCAGCGTGATGGCCAGCAATACAATAAGCCAACGCTACATAAAAACCGCCTTTTTCCTTCCCCAACTTCCGGCACAATTGTGCACCAGCCGTAGCATGATCCACTTTCTCTTTACCTCCCCGGATACGTTGCTGGAATTTTTCTGAATATTTTCCTATATCATGAAGCATGCCACAGCAATATCCCCAGTCTCCATACCCGAATTCTGCTGCGAACTCCTTTGCCAGCCTTGCTGTCCCCTCCAAATGCTCTTTTACGCTTTGTTCCCGCTGCTTGTCCTCGCTGATATGCGCCAGATATTTCAGGCTTACTTTTTCATTCTCCTGGCAAATTTCTTTAATTGCGCCATCTTTTACTAAATATGCCTCCCCATAAACTACATTTTCTCCTTCAGTTACCAAAAGATAACTTCCATCCAGCAATGCATAGAACTCTCGTCCCATACTATCCGGATAAGTAATATCCTCCATCACTCGCCTGCCGTCAAGTATGGCATCCTTTACTTCCTCATAATGAGGCAATATCATTTTATCAGTAACCCCCAGCCCTATCAGGAATCTATCATATCCTGAATCCAGTGACTCACCCTCTAATTCAGGTTGCGCATATACGGTATCTGCACAATTCATAGTTCCTGCACTGATACCAATGATAATACCTGCAAAGTCCTTTATCTTTTCCCTTAGTCCTATCTGTTTCATAAATCGATTCTGGGTCGGAACATGCCCTCCGCCTAGTATAAGTACGTCATATCCTTCCAGTCGCTTCTCAGAAAAATCGCTGTCTCTGCCATCACAGATATCACATGCTGTCATTTCCAACCCACTTAGCGCAAATGCTTCCATGATAATATTCCTCATATTATCATTTCCCTCGAAATCAACGGGAGATGCGCAAATAACAAGACACTTGGACCTTTCTTTCCAATAACGTTTCAAATTATCTATGAAGCCATTTCTCTCATCCAGGCGACAAGGCACAATGCCTCCTTCTTCAAATAGAAAGCCACCAGGGCTGCTTGTCAAAAATGCTATCATATTATACCTCCTGTATATCATTAGTAGATTATTAGTGACATCCTCCTGATATTGGGAATACCACGTTTTAACTAAACGGCATATTCGGACATTGATCATTTCAACCTACGTTTCTAATACAGGAAAACGACTGGATCTGGCGTGAAACGGCTGTCTGGGATAAGGGATTTCAATTCATATCTCAATACAGAGAACGACCGTACTATACCTGCGCGATCTCCGGAACCTACACATTTCAATTCGCGTTCCCAATGCAGGAAACGACAACTTTTTGTTTCCGTAAAGGTCTGGTATCCGATATTTCAATCCACGTTCCCTATGCAGGGAACAACGAGTATGCGTCTTATATCAAAGACAATATGCTTGCAATTTCAATGCACGTTCCCTATGCAGGGAACGACCTTTCCAACAGATAGTTGTCCAGTTTCGCTTTGATTTCAATCCACGTTTCCAATGTAGGGAACGACTGCTTCGTCCTTAAGTTAATATTCTTATCAAGTCTATTTCAATCCACATTCCCAATGTAGGGAACGACAATAATGCGTCTACATCAATCCCCATTCCATTGATTTCAATCCACGTTCCCAATGTAGGGAAAGACTGCTTCGTCCTTAAGTTAATATTCTTATTAAGTCTATTTCAATCCACATTCCCAATGTAGGGAACGACAATAATGCGTCTACATCAATCCCCATTCCATTGATTTCAATCCACGTTCCCAATGTAGGGAACGACTATCTGCGTGGCCGTCTGCACATTGCCTTTATCATTTCAATCCACGTTCCCAATGTAGGGAACGACGGAGAAGCAGGAAAGGAAGCAGTGCTTCCAATCATTTCAATCCACGTTCCCAATGTAGGGAACGACCTGATACTCGAAGAGATCGAGGGGATGTATTCAATTTCAATCCACGTTCCCAATGTAGGGAACGACTACTTATACCCTGTGAATCTGTTCCTATCCTCAATTTCAATCCACGTTCCCAATGTAGGGAACGACCCGGCGTCTTAGTGATATACCCTGCCAGATCATGATTTCAATCCACGTTCCCAATGTAGGGAACGACGGATTATCTGCAATGAGATTATCAGCATACTAGAATTTCAATCCACGTTCCCAATGTAGGGAACGACGACAAAGGGTGAAGAAGTATAACCATGATCTGACAAGATTTCAATCCACGTTCCCAATGTAGGGAACGACCTTCCCGGAAAGCCTCCCGCTTCTTCTCTGAGTCTATTTCAATCCACGTTCCCAATGTAGGGAACGACGGATATTCCTTCCCATGGGGACAGCAGGGAAATATTTCAATCCACGTTCCCAATGTAGGGAACGACCAAGGGGACGAGCCCCCAGAGTGCAACATAAATATTTCAATCCACGTTCCCAATGTAGGGAACGACGATGTGCTGATCAACAATGTCACGATTGATTTTGAATTTCAATCCACGTTCCCAATGTAGGGAACGACGGTAGAACCGGAGCAGTGGTACAACATCCGTGGAATTTCAATCCACGTTCCCAATGTAGGGAACGACTCGGACGTGAATGATCTGTATATCCTTTTCCCGATTTCAATCCACGTTCCCAATGTAGGGAACGACATTCATAATCTGTTCCATAAAATAAATCCTCCTACTATTTCAATCCACGTTCCCAATGTAGGGAACGACGGATCGAGCATCGGGACCGCCTTGATAGGAAGGTATTTCAATCCACGTTCCCAATGTAGGGAACGACCACGATACTATCTACAGAAGTATATATCAGAGCATTTCAATCCACGTTCCCAATGTAGGGAACGACACTGAGTCTCTCCCTCGCACACGTAATGCTGTGCATTTCAATCCACGTTCCCAATGTAGGGAACGACAGCGAATGCGTGCCTGATCGCCCTCTCTACCCTGATTTCAATCCACGTTCCCAATGTAGGGAACGACAGCAAACATATCCAAATATCAATCTTAAACAACATTATATTTGTAACATATTACGGTTTTCTTTTAATATCTTTTCCTCTTTAATCTATATTGTAATACAATACTCAATTTTTGTGCAACTTTTTTGGTGCGAATCTCCCGGGATTTTTATGTATACTTCATATTCGCACTACCAAATTGCTATCTAATCTTCAAATTTCCTCTACTACTTTTTATTTTTCCCAAGACTTTGATAAGCCTTTCTGATAACTAAGGCTTCAAGAATGGCTTCGATTGCGAATTTTCTTAAGTACATTACGTTGCTGACTGCTATTCTTGCTGAACTTTATTAAATTTATTTTCCTCAATATCGAAAAGACGCAGAGGCATACTACCCCTGCGTCAGAATATCTTGTAATTTAATTATGCATTCTTTTCTGCGATAGCAGCCTGTGCTGCTGCCAGTCTTGCGATCGGCACACGGAATGGTGAGCAAGATACATAGTTAAGGCCTAACTTGTTGCAGAATTCTACAGAAGATGGGTCTCCACCATGCTCGCCACAGATACCAACATGAAGTTTCTCATTTGCTGGTCTTCCCTTAGCGATAGCCATTTCCATCAATGAGCCTACGCCTGTCTGGTCAAGTTTAGCAAATGGATCGTTCTCGAAGATCTTAGCATCTAAGAACTTGCCAGCATCATCACGAGAGAAGCCAAATGTCATCTGTGTCAAGTCATTTGTACCGAAGCAGAAGAAGTCAGCCTCTTTTGCGATATCATCTGCTGTCAGACATGCTCTAGGAATCTCGATCATGGTACCAACTTCGTACTTAAGGTCGCTTCCTGCTGCTGCAATTTCAGCGTCTGCTGTCTCAACAACGATCTTCTTAACAAATTTGAACTCTTTGATATCTCCAACCAATGGAATCATGATCTCTGGGCAAACCTTCCAGTCAGCATGTGCTTTCTGTACATTGATTGCAGCACGGATAACTGCTTTTGTCTGCATCTTAGCAATCTCTGGATAAGTAACTGCAAGACGGCATCCACGGTGTCCCATCATTGGGTTGAATTCGTGAAGAGAATCAATGATTGTCTTAATCTGCTCAACAGTCTTGCCCTGAGCATCTGCAAGTTTCTTGATGTCTTCTTCTTCTGTTGGAACGAACTCATGAAGCGGCGGGTCTAAGAAACGGATAGTAACCGGATTTCCTTCCAGCGCTTCAAACAGTCCTTCAAAGTCTCCCTGCTGTACTGGGAGGATCTTCTCAAGCGCTGCTTCTCTTTCTTCTACTGTATCAGAACAGATCATCTCACGGAATGCATCGATTCTGTCGCCTTCAAAGAACATATGCTCTGTACGGCAAAGTCCGATACCTTCTGCTCCAAGTTCGCGTGCCTTCTTAGCATCTGCAGGAGTATCTGCATTTGTACGAACCTTCATTGTTCTATATTTGTCAGCCCATCCCATAATTCTTCCGAACTCTCCTGCGATTGTAGCATCAACAGTAGGAATCAGGCCATCATAGATGTTTCCTGTAGATCCATCGAGGGAAAGAGCATCTCCTTCATGGTATTCTTTTCCGCCAAGGGTGAATTTCTTGTTTTCTTCATCCATAGCGATATCGCCACAGCCAGATACACAGCATGTACCCATTCCACGAGCAACAACGGCAGCGTGTGATGTCATACCGCCACGAACTGTCAGGATTCCCTGTGCAGCTTTCATACCTTCAATATCTTCCGGTGAAGTCTCAAGACGTACAAGTACGACTTTCTCGCCTCTTGCAGCCCATTCTTTTGCATCATCTGCAGTAAATACGATCTTACCGCAAGCTGCTCCTGGGGAAGCGCCAAGTGCCTTTCCAACCGGCACTGCCTTCTTAAGTTCGGCAGTATCGAACTGAGGATGAAGTAATGTATCTAAGTTTCTAGGATCGATCATTGCAACGGCTTTTTCTTCTGTAATCATGCCCTCATCAACTAAATCGCAGGCAATCTTCAGAGCAGCCTGGGCTGTTCTCTTACCGTTACGTGTCTGCAGCATGTAGAGTTTCTTATCTTCGATTGTAAACTCCATATCCTGCATATCTCTGTAATGGTCTTCCAGTTTGTGGCAGATCTCTACGAACTGGTTGTACACTTCTGGCATAACTTCTTTAAGCTGATCAATCTTCTGAGGAGTGCGGACACCTGCTACAACGTCCTCGCCCTGAGCGTTCATAAGGAACTCGCCCATAAGCTTCTTCTCGCCAGTAGCTGGGTCACGAGTAAATGCAACACCTGTACCTGATGTATCACCCATGTTACCAAATGCCATCATCTGTACGTTAACAGCTGTGCCCCAGGAATATGGGATATCATTGTCACGACGGTATACGTTAGCTCTTGGGTTGTCCCATGAACGGAATACGGCTTTGATAGCTCCCATAAGCTGTTCCTTTGGATCAGTCGGGAATTCTTCGCCAATCTTTTCTTTGTATTCAGCCTTGAACTGCTCAGCAAGCACTTTCAGGTCTTCTGCTGTAAGGTCAACGTCCTGTGTAACGCCCTTTTCTGCTTTCATCTTATCGATCAGTTCTTCAAAGTATTTCTTTCCTACTTCCATAACTACGTCAGAATACATCTGGATGAATCTTCTGTAGCAGTCCCAAGCCCAACGTGGGTTGCCGGACTTAGCAGCCAATACTTCAACAACTTCTTCATTTAATCCAAGGTTCAGGATTGTGTCCATCATACCCGGCATTGATGCCCTTGCTCCTGAACGAACAGATACAAGAAGCGGGTTTTCTTTATCTCCGAATTTCTTACCTGTAATTTCTTCCATCTTTGTGATGGATTCCATGATCTGTGCCATGATTTCGTCGTTAATTTTTCTTCCATCCTCATAGTACTGAGTACAAGCCTCTGTGGTAATTGTGAAGCCCTGTGGTACTGGAAGACCTAAATTTGTCATTTCAGCAAGGTTGGCACCTTTTCCACCCAGAAGGTTTCTCATGGTCGCGTTACCTTCTGTAAACATATAAACCCATTTTGCCATTTGTCATGACCTCCTAAACTAATTTTACTTTCTAAGTCGCACATAATATTGTACTGGTTTTGACAGGGTTCGTCAAGGGGTTTTGCTTAATCTTCCGGCACTTTGGCATACATTTCTCACATGCCACCCTCCCGTTCCTGACGCGTCTCATCCAGGTAAATTACTTTTCCTCCATTTTGCCTGGACTCTTCCGCCGCAAGCGCAATGACATGGCTTTCTACGGAACGCGCAACAGAGGTTATGGTGTCATCTGCCTCCCCCTCTCCAGTAATCAAGTCTAGGAATGCTTCTACCATCCTTCTTTCGCCTCCGCCATGCCCTGAAAAGTCTTCCGCGAGTTTGGATACATCAATTATCTCTTCTTTCTTGCCAAATCTTGAAAGCGTAATCATGTTTGCCCCCATGTCCGCGATAATCTGCCCTCTGGTTCCCATAAACTTGGTATAGCGGGAAACATCCGGCGTAAATCCGCTCATAGCAAGGCTCATACTTGCTCCATCCGTCATCTCCATATTGACAATCTGATGATCAACTACATTATTGTCACAATCGTAGACACATCTGCCATACGGCCCTTCCTCTATAGCCTTTCTAATGCTGGCCTCATCTGGGCGAGAGGACAGTACTTCCGCCGGCCACCCTACATTTCCGGTCAGCACTCCTGTATCTTCATTGGTTAAATAGATCTTCTCCGCATCAAAGATACAATCTTTTTTTGCTTTGCAGCCTTTCGTACATCGGCTTGCCGCCCCTGCGGGCGCATTTTCTTTCTTGAAATGATATGTATTTCCAAATGAAGATACGGATCTGCAAGTCTTGCCAGTAAGCCAAAGGTATAGATCCATATCGTGGCAGCATTTCTGCAGAATCATCGGGCTGGTAACATCAGAATTTGCCCAGTTGCCTCGCACAAAACTGTGGGCCTGATGCCAATATCCTACATTCATTATCCCCATGACGCTGACTACATCACCAATAGTTCCGGAATCGATGATTCTTTTTATTTCCTGATAAAATGGCGTATATCTTAAAACATGGCATACTACGACGTTCCTTCCATGTTTTTCTGCTGCCTCCGCCACCATTTGACACTCCTTAAGGTTCGGCGATATCGGCTTTTCCAGAAGGATGTCATATCCTTTTTCCATTGCCTTTATTGCCTGAGACGCGTGCTGGCGGTCCTGGGTTGTTATAAAGGCCGCATCTGCCAATTTATCCTGCTCCAGCATTTCTTCCGCACTGCTAAAACATTTATCCAAAGGAATATGGTACCGCCCAGCCACCTCTTCTATCCTTTCAGGAATAGGGTCGGCTATCGCCACGATCTTCATGCGCTCAGGAAACATTTCCGCAAAAGGAGCATATACGTCCCTTCCGCGATTTCCTAATCCTGCAATCGCTACGGTCACTTGTCTACTCATTTCTTCTTCCCCCTCTATCTGGAATCCTGCTATTTTTAACACTTTATTACAGTCACGAAAAGGAAGCGGCTGTCTCTGTCACTTCCTTTTTTGCTATCTTCCAATATTCTATTTAATTGCCAGAAAAGCCTTGTATCCTTTGTAGGCTTCATAGACATCCGCCTTGCTGGTCACTTCCCAGGGCGCATGCATGCACAGCACTGCAACGCCGCTATCAATGACCTCCATGCCATAATTGGCCATAATATAGGCAATGGTGCCTCCTCCGCCAATATCCACCTTGCCCAGTTCAGCAAATTGATATGCAACTTCTTCGGCATCCATGGCATTGCGGATTACGGCTAAATATTCAGCATTGGCATCATTAGACCCACTCTTTCCCCGGCTCCCTGTAAATTTATTAAATACCAGTCCTTTGGAGAAAAATGCAGAACTGCGTTTCTCAAAAGCCTCTGCAAACATTGGATCATAAGCAGCACTCACGTCAGAAGAAAGCATTTTGGAGTTCTGAAGGGCTCTTCTTACTTTCAGTTCGGACTCGCTTCCGCTTAATGCCACAAGTTCTGCAATTACATTTTCAAAAAATCTGGAATGCATGCCTGTCGCGCCAACACTTCCAATCTCCTCTTTATCTACCAGAATGCAGCAAGCGGTGCGGTCAACCTTTTCTACATCCAGCATGGCAAATAGAGAGGTAAATGCGCACACGCGGTCATCCTGCCCATAGGCCATAATCATGCTGCGGTCAAGTCCGCAATCTCTTGCGAGTCCTGCG
>ERZ773118.778-NODE-778-length-27516-cov-4.73748_pt1 | contig 27516 bp, 34 predicted proteins | sample MGYA00580562_ERZ773118 | MGnify/ENA primary metagenome ERZ773118 (study PRJEB29015, sample SAMEA2737878) | human gut metagenome | biome: human gut; feature: human-associated habitat; material: faeces | place: China | collected 2012 ... | reverse complement strand
CGGGGATATGAAATTTTTTGAAAATAATTTTTGTAGATTATAAAATGCCCTTTTTTGATATTTGATGAATTCTATTAGAAATCTATTGACAAACGAATAAAACAAATATATTATTATAAATAATTAGAATAATAAAATATAATATAATAATAGAAATAAATAGACTAGGAGGACAACAAATGAATAAAACAGAAATATTGATACATCCGGTAAGATTAAGCATTTTACAGTATTTATCTATAAACAAAAAAGCCACCACAAGTGAGATCATAGATTCGTTACCAGCCGTTTCCAAAGCATCCATTTATAATCATATTAAATTGCTTGAGCAAAATGAGATTATAGAAATAGTGCAGGAAAACAGAATTCGGGGAACAATAGAAAAGATCTATTCGCTGAAAAAAGCAACTAAAAACAATGACTTTAATGCAATATTGACTTTCGTATTATCTTTACTTTCAGATTTCCAGAGGTATTACGAAAAGGAAAATGATCCCACAAAAGATATGCTATTTGCAGGGAGAGATTACTTATTGCTTACTGATGATGAATATCAACAGTTTATCCAGGATTACGAAAATTTATGCCAGAAATATTTTGGAAAAAGTAGTTTAGGAGCAAAGCTCAGAAATATCTCAATCATTTCTGCTCCTGTTAATGAGAAAGAGAAGGGGGATTCAGATGAATAAATACTGTAAGTATTCTAAAAGCTCCTTGTTTATTTACATAGTATTAAATGTTATAACAGCTATTTTGTCAGTGTCAATCGCACTGATTATTGAACTGACAATTGATATAGTAAGTACTGGTCAGATGGATGACTTTAGGAGGATTGTCTTTGGCGCATTGATTTTTATGGTCTTATATTTTGGATTTAACTATCTAAGAAATTTTTACATGCAAAAAATGATCAATCATTATATAGAACAATTACGTAGTCTTTTGTTTCGAAAAATAATGTCGTATTCATTTGTTGGTTTTAGAAAATCTTCAACATCGGATTATTTGTCACTTCTAACAAATGATATTCAGATTTATCAGGAAGGGATAGTTAGAAGTAAACTTTGCATAGTACAAAATGCTATTTCAGCAACAATTGTACTGCTGGCTCTATTGAACACAAATATAAGTATTACTTTTCTGATCATTACATGTACAGCAATTATTTATTTTTTGCCGCGTCTTTTTAATAACAGGATTTCTTTGGCACAGGAAAAGGTTTCGAAACAGCTTGCTCATATAACTGGGACTGCATCTGATTATTTAGAAGGATTTTATGTAATCAGTACCTACAATTATCAAAAAAAAGCAGGAGAAAAATTTGATTTTACTAATAAGAAATATTATGAAAAGAAGAATTCACTAGATAAAAATCTCTCCAAAAGTGAGACTCTCTCATCAGCTCTGTCCGTTGCAACAGAATTGTTGGTATTATTTGTTTCAGCTCAATTTGTGTTTATGAATATATTAAATGTCGGAAAAATGGTTGCGGTAATGCAATTGACAGGTGCATTTGTTCAGCCGTTGATACTCATTATGACAAATTTACCAAAGATTTCTAGCGGTCGGGCAATAGAAGAACGTTTTTTAAGCATATTGAATGTAGATGAAAATGATATGGGAACCCCCAAAGAGGGCTCTGCATTACTGCCTTTTGAAAAAGACATTGAACTACATAATATAGGTTTTTCTTATGAAGAAAAAAAAGAAATATTACATGGAATTGATTTAAAAATACGAAAAGGTAAAAAATATGCAATAGTAGGAGGCAGTGGTGCAGGAAAGACAACATTAGTCAATATTATTAACGGGATTTATAGGCAGAATATAGGAGATATTCTGGTAGATGGATACCCTATTGAAAACAAGTACCGGCAATACATTAATTTGTTTGCCACAGTCGGACAAAATACTTTTTTATTTAACTCAACCGTACAAGAGAATATTACACTTACAGAAAAAGACAGTGCTAATCATTTGGTTGATGCCTGCAAAATCAGTGGAGTCTCAGAATTGATAAAAGATCAAAAATGTAAGCTAGAGCAAATAATACAAGAGAATGGAGAAAATTTGTCAGGAGGGCAAAAACAAAAAATAGCGTTGGCACGGGCTATTTATCATGAAAAGCCGATATTGATTCTCGATGAGGGAATGTCGGCAATTGATAAGAAAAGTGCTTATGATATAGAGAAACGGCTTCTTGATAGAAAGAACGTGACATTACTGTCGATTACACATGATATTCATTCTCCACTTTTAAAAGAATATGATGAAATTATTTTTCTTGTAGATGGTCGAATTGAAATGGCAGGCAGTTATACTGACGTTTTTGAACATAGCGAGAAGTTTCGGAATTTTTTGAATAAAGCTGGTTGATGTTTTATCAAAGAGTAATTAACTTGTTGAGGAACCTTTAAAGAAAAATTAGATTAGAAAAGGAGAAATGATTATGAATACAACAGAAAACACTAAAGAAATTGAAGAGGAACTTTTGGTAAACGATTTAGAAGATATGAGTTATAGTGTAAATAATTATCTGATCTATGGTTAATGAGAAATTAAATATAGAAATATAACATAATTCTCTAAAACTAAACATCAACATGACAAGTTAATTACTCTAAAATAGAATTGTTATAAATGAGGTATGCTAATATGGATATTGTATTAATCAATGGTGTTAATTTTTCAGAAGATAATACAGAACCGCAATTAGGATTAATTGCATTAAAAAAAGTTTTAAATGAAACTTTTAATGTTGACATTATTAACTTTGACACTTTATATAATCAAAAAAAATTCTTTTATACGGATGATGTCAATGAGAACATTCAAGAAATGGCTGAATATATATGTAGGTTAAATCCAAGAATAGCAAGTTTTTATACAATTTGTAATACATATCCGATTACTATTTTATTGGCTGAAAAAATAAAAGAAATAAATTCTGAAATAACGGTAGTTTTTGGTGGTCCTCAGGCAACGTTGACATCAAAGGAGACGCTAGAAAACTATCCTTTTGTTGATATTGTTGCAAGAGGAGAAGGAGAAACCTATATTACAGAGTTAGTGTCTGCAATACTGAAAAAATCATCGTTAGCAACGGTAAAAGGAGTTGCATATCGAGATGAGAAAGGAAGTATCTGTTTAACAGAAATGCCCTCAATTATTAAAGGCGAAGAACTGAAAGAATATACTGTATTAGACCTAGAACAACAGCCTATAGTTAACAAAAGCAGAGCATATAGTGTAGAGGCAGGACGAGGGTGCCCATACGGTTGTAGTTTTTGCTCAACAAGTATCTTTTGGGGAAGAAATTTTCGGATTAAACCGATTGAAGATATCATATATGAAGTCAAATATTTAAGGGAAAATTATGGGATTAAAAGATTTCGTCTGGAACATGATCTGTTTACAGCAAATAGAAATTATATTATCCAATTTTGCCATGCTTTAAAAAAAGAAAATTTAGATATTACATGGGGATGTTCTTCTAGAATAGATATATTAGATGAAGACATGATGCAAAATTTAAAGGAAGCCGGATGTAATTCGATTTATATAGGGTTTGAAACCGGATCTCAAAATATGCAGAAAAAACTCAAAAAAAATATACGAGTTGAAAATGCAGACCAAAAGTTACTAGAATTGTATAAATACGGATTTGAAGTCACAGTCTCTTTCATTTATGGATTTGAAGAGGAATCAGAAGAAGACTTTGTCAAGACGCTGCAATTGATTGAGAGCCTGTATTGTCATAACATTTCTAAAGTTCAGCTTCACAAATTTATGCCGCTACCAAGCACAGAAGAGACATTAAAAGTATCTGATAAATTACATAAGGATTTATCAGATATAGATATTTCAATTTATCAGAGTTCGAGATTTAACGATAAGGTCCAAAATATTATTTTTAAAAATAAAGAAATTCATTCATGTTTCTTTTCATTTGATAGTTTTGTTCGAACGAAGTATAAACGAATGGATATTTTGATTACATGTTTGAGTTTGTCTTTTAAGCAATTTGCTATTAGTTGTAAATACATTATTTCCAAATATGGATTAATAAAAATATATGAAATGACTAAAGATATCTTAGAAAAATGTTATCAGGATATTCAATCACTTTCTTTAACACAAGCATACAAAAATACAGCGACAAACGAATTATTGATTAAATTATATATTACAATGGCACATAACTTTTCTAAGATGGATGAAGACGATAACATTAAAGAAATAATTAGATACGAAACGGATTTGTATGATTTTACATTTTCGAATAAAACTTCAGAAATAAGAGAGTATAATGTGGATATATATAATTCAGTAAAGGTACGTCAGATGATTACGGAGAAATTGGATGTTCCACAAAAGATTCAATTTATCAGGCGGAAGAGTAAAATCTCTATTTTAAAAATATAATCCATGAAATTGTATAAATGAAATCAAAATCGAATGTAGCTTATATCTCTATCTAAAAATTTGGAAGTCAATTCTAAAGAAAATATGCTACCGACTACCCTCTTTCTTGATAAAAGAAAAGATGAGACTATGAAAGGTCTTTTTTCACTACCTGTGGCTCAAAAGTTGATTTACGATCCTGCGGCACTTCGATTTCCATAGAACCATAACGGCTATTGACCTGTTTGCGTTTATAGCCATTTCTATAGTCATCATTATCAGAACGTTCTGATTTTTCATAGCCGAGATGATCATCCATTTCCGCTTCCAGCATCTCCTTAATGGTGCCGCCTAAAAGATCTTTCAAGGCGTCCTGGATATCTTCTGCGGACTGAATATCATACTCTTCAAGAAGCTGGTGGATAATGTTTCTTTTTCCTTCTGTCATTTGTACTCGATGTACAGGTTTCTTTTGTCTTGCCATAATAAAAGGCCCTCCTAATGATATTTATTTTATCATAGAAGAACCTTTTAAACACTATTTTACAGAAAAAGTTTCATACTCTCGTCTTCTCATGATAAATAACTCATCATAGAAGACCTTTCCTAACATCATTTACAGAAAAAGTGGGACTTCTCTCGTTTCACGCACTCTGAATAAGATTTAACGGCTCTTCTCGTTATAAATTTTCAAACTCAACTATAACTCCATTATTCTCTTAAGTTTCTGCAGTACTGCTTTTTTTCTGTTTGTAATTGTTTTTCGACTGTATCCAAGCTGTGCCGCTGCTTCTTTTACTGTTTTTTCTTCATAAAATAACAAAAAAATCAAAAGCCTCTCTTCTTCTGACAAAGCCTGAATCCCCTGTCTCAGCCATTCTTTCTTTTCTTGTTCGATACAGGCTTCTTCCGGACTGTTATCCCATATGTTTAGTCTTTCCTGTGCAAGCTGCCCTATTGCCTCCAGACTGCAAACGCTATGTTTTTTCTGCTTTTCTACCTGGTATTTCTCTCTGCGTCTGGATTGATACCATTCCAGATAAACCTCCTTTGTTACTTCCACCAAAGAATCATTGATATAAAGCACATACCGTTCCCGTTCTTTTGGTTTTTTTCCACGCATCAGGCATTCCTCCCTTTTACTGCCCCTTCCTATCCATGGAAGGGTATTCTCTAAGTATCCTCTGCCTTCCCCTGATTAGAAGCCACGACACTGCTGGAACTGTAATCCCCAGTTCTTTTGCAACTTCTTTCATGGTTTTTCCTTCTACTGCATAAGCTTCCATAACTCTTCTCTGGCGTCCTGTCAGACAGTCCAATACATTTCTGATCATTTCTCTTTGTATTACACAGTCAAAAACAGAATCCTCTGCATCAGCCAATTCCTTCCAATCCTCCGCAACCAAATGGTAGGATACGGTATGATTCTGTTCCTTTGTTTCCAGATTCCGGAACAGACGATCCTCCCCTTCCAATATCAAACGGATATACCATGCCTCTTTTTCAAAAAGCCTTGCAGACACGGTACAGACATAAGGTGGGAATCCATAACAATAATCCCCACACGGATGTACCGGGAAAACAGTCGCAGATCCATCCGCTTCATAAAGGGCATATCCATTCGGATAAACCGTGATTGCTGCAGTTTCATTGATTTTTCTTTCCATAATGCTCCTTTCATTATTTTTCAGATAATTTGCTGTTGGGATTCTCTGCTCCGGAACCGGGCAGCCAATGAGTTGTTTTAATTCCTGCAGTGTTACCATATCTACCATCCTTTTCCCGGATGGCTGGAACTGTACCGCACAGGCAGAAAAAAACAATTCCAGCTCACCCGTTTTTTTTAATGGGAGCCGGAATCTTCTTCTACAGCCTGTACGTCGTCCGTTCTCATGTATTTATTTTAGAAAAAAACAGCCCTGTTTTCCTCAACCGATAAGTGGAAAACAAATTATTTAAACACACAATATGCAGAAATTCCTTATCTTCTCTCTAATCCATCAATCAGCGTTTCCATTGTCTTGACTACAATCTCCTGTTCTTTTTCCTTCAAGTTCCATATTCTGCGGCACACATTTTGTATCTGATGGCCTTCCTGCGGTGACTGTCCAACAGTATCTAATAAGGTATCTGCACCCATACATAAAACTTCCACCAGCTTTCGGAACGTCTCCACAGACATTGCCATCTGTCCTCCTTCAATCCTGCTCACTGTGTTGGAATTGATCCCCGCCCGTTCTGCCAGTTCCTCCTGTGATAGTTTCAGTTCTATACGTCTGCTGCGGATACGTATTCCCAGTTCCATCAGTTCTCTGGATTTAACACGGTTTCCCAACACAATACCCTCCTGCAACATGTTCCAACTTTGCGACACTGTGACGCAAAGTTTATTTTATTTTCTTTGTTTTCTCTTGTTCTTGACTCATAATCCCTGTCATTTTTTCATCCGCCTGTTTTCCTGCAATGACCATCGGATATAGCACCAATCCTCCAAGTACCTGCACAACCAAAAATATTTTTAAAAAAATCATGTATTCTTTGTTCCTTTCTGCTTCTTCCTATATTCCCGTTCCTTTCTTCTCCACTCTTCACTTTTCCATGGTCCTGAAAAAAGGGTAGAAAGAAAAAAAATAATATCTACTGCCAGCATCAATGCTGCCACCACTAAAAATGCAATTTCAAATACAAGCATCTTCCATCCTCCTGAGATAAATTTCTCGAATCAAAAAAGCAACCAAATTCTCATTTAGCTGCCTTTTTTTAATCCCCTATTCTGTTTTATCCTTCCCGGTCAGAAAGGCTTCCGCCGTCAGCCGTGTTCCCAGTGCCATTCCCTGTATAAAACATTCCTCATTTTCCATAATTGCCAACAAACTGAAATACTCCTTGTAGTTTTCCAACAGTTCCGCCTGCTCCTCTGTAAGCTCTTTTTTCATATCGCTTTCCAGTTCATCCAACAGATGCATGGTATCTTTGTATTCCTGCTTCTTTGGACAGCACATTTCCCTGGGCATGATTCCGTCCTGGAATAACTGTTCCATTGTCCATCCCATCCTCATTCCTCCATTCCTGATTTTCTTATCCTGCATACCCACACAATACCTGCATATATTCCCCATATCAAATAGACAGCCGCTTCTGCCAGTTTCCACAGCATGACTATACTTCCGACAACACCTCCAATCAAAATCTGGAATACCAGAACTCCCAGTGTCCCTCCCAGATCGGTTCGTCCCGGTACAATCCATACCAGCATTTTCCCTATTCCAAAGGGAATCCCCATCAGCAGAACCAGCAACCTATAATCACATTTCCCCTGCTCCATACAGAACGGACGCAGTAGAAAAAACAGGAGTATTGCTGCCAATACCGGATATACCACTTTGCCAGCAAATTTATGTACAGTCATTTTCATCCACCTCCATACAGGTCATGGTTGACCTCTGCGTGATAATAGTGATCCATTGTCATTACGGAATTATAAAGTGTGGTCAACAAATATGCTTTAATATTTCCGACCTTTGTTGTGTTGTTTTTCAGGCATTCCGTAACATATTCGATATGCGGATACCGAAGCTGCATAAAGCGGCTCTTTACAATCTCCGCCGGCCTGTCTGCTCCAGCGATCCGTATCAGTTGCCCTTTCGGGAGCATCATGGCTTCTACCATCAATTCTACCAGTTCATCAACCTCTTCCTTTGTTCCATATCCCCTGTGTTCAAAAGCTTCGTAAGAAATATTTTCACGGATCAATGTGCGGTAAGCATTCATCCTCTCTATCTCATCCATCGTTTCCTCTTTCGTTTTACCTGCAGCATAAGATGGATAAGATAGATAATCCTCAGTATCACTAATATCCGTCTTACTAAAATCAATATCACTATACTCAGTATTATTATTATCAGTCTTATTACCGTTTGATTTTGGAACTTCTGGAAGTTTAATTTTCATACCTCTGGAAGTTCGATTTTCATACTTCCTGAAGTTTGATTCTGGAACTTCCTGAAGTATGGTTTTCACACTTCCTGAAGTTTGATTTTCATACTTCTGGAAATTTGATTCTGGAACTTCTGGAAGTTCGGTTTTCATACTTCTTGAAGTATGATTTTCATACTTCTTTGTATTTTCGGCACTTTCCGGGCATTCTTCTTTCATTTCCGGAATATTTTTCAGCATGAAATTCTTCACATAAATTACATTTGGTCTGCCAAGACCTAACCTTTTCTTCTCTATCAGACCAATCCCTTTTTCTGAATCAAGTTCTGCAAGGTTCTTGACTGCTTTCTGCCTTCCGCATCCCAGTAGCTCCATGATCTCCTCTATGGTAAAAATGATATATACCCTGTCTTCTTCATCAAACCAACGGTTTTTAATACTGAGGCTCATACGGTCCAGCATCAGACCGTATAATACTTTTGCCTCACAGGACAATTCTTTAAAGCACTCTGCCGTAAACAGGACTTTGGGAACACGGTAAAAACTATACTGTTCCGCTTCCATCCCCCGAAAATACTCAAACTGTATCTGTTCCATTTACCGGTTCCTCCTCTCCTATTTCTTTTTTCCACTGCTCCAACAGCCTGTAGATCACCTCTTCCATCTCTGTTTTCGTATATGAAGGTGGAAAATAATCACGAACCTTCTTTGCCGGGATTGTAACGCCCTGGCTGCCCTTTTCTTTTCTGATAAGGACTGCAAACACTCTTCCTTCTGTCAGCTCCCCGCTCTCTTGCATGGTCTTTAGCTGCTCTGCCTGTGCCTTTGACGGATATACACCGCAATCCGCAACTGCACCGGCTACCCAGTCTTGTGCTTCCTTTGTCAGATAAGACAGCTTCTCCCCTGCCATCATGGGTATTTTCCCGTTATCTACTGCGTCCAGAAGTTCTTTTACAAGTTCCGCCAGACGGATATACCTCTGTACGGTTCTTCCGCTGTCACCAGCAGTTTCCCCCACAAGGACTGCCGTTTTTTTTCCTTTGCTTCCCTGGTGTTTCAATGCTTCATACTTCATTTTATAAGCATAGGCTTTTTCACTGGGTAGTATATCTTCCCTCTGGATGTTCGTATCCACCATGATCACTGTGGCTGTATCATCATCCATTTCCCGGATAATCACTGGCATTTCAGAAAGACCTGCCAGCTCACAAGCCCTCCATCTACGATGTCCGGCTATTACTTCATAGCCTCCTGCCGGATATGGACGGACAATTCCCGGCATCAGCACTCCATATTGTTTAATACTTTCTACCGTCTCCTGCATTTTTTCATCATCCGCCACACGAAACGGATGGTCTTTAAAAGTATGTAACTGGGAGAGGGGAACAGTTGTCACCCTTTCCCCTGAATCTAAAGAAGCTGTGCCAAACAGATCATCAAAAGAAGTCAGCTTTACTTTCTCTGCACTTTTATTCATTGTCCAGTACCTCCTCCGTCAGATAACGGTATCCCTCTGCTACGATTCCTTTCGGATCATGACGGTAAATGCTCTTTCCCTCTGCAGGTGTTTCTGCGGCTCTGATAGACATGGGGATGCAGTTCGCAAAAATATGTATCTGGTTTCCATAAACCTCCCATATCTTCCGGGCAATATCCCTTGCAAAATTTGTACGGCGGTCTACCTTTGTAAATAAGATTCCCATAATGGAAAGCTCTGGATTCAGTTTCCTGCGTACTCTTCCTATGGTTTTAATAAGTTGCTGAAGCCCTTTGACCGGAAGATAGGTTGCTTCAACGGGTATCAGAACACTGTCTGCCGCTACAAGGGCATTAATCGTTATCATACCAAGGGATGGCATACAGTCGATCAGGATATAATCATAATCCTTTTTCCGATCAGCAAGATACTGGCGTAATATCATTTCCCGGCTCATTACATTCACAAGGGCGGTTTCCACCCCTGCCAGTTCAATATTTGCAGGGATAAAATCAATCCCTTCTTCATGCCGGATCATTCCCTCCCGTGGTTCCAGCTCCTCGTCATTAATCACTTTTTCCATGATATTTGCAAGTGTGACCTCCAGTTCATCCGGCTCCTGTACTCCCAGGCTTGCAGCCATGCTTCCCTGTGCATCAGCTTCGATTAATAGCGCTCTCTTCCCTGCTCTTGCCAGTCCAATCCCTAAATTTACACATGTGGTGGTTTTTCCCACTCCGCCTTTCTGGTTTGCGATTGCGATAACTCTGCACATATTACTTTCCTCCGTCTTTTATTTCTCTTTTTTTTCTATTTCCGCATAAACACGGACATATTGATCTGTTCCCTTGTTTTTAAACGGCTTCGACACATCCTTCACTTTAATTTCCCCGTGACGTTCCATAAGTCCCTTGAACCAGCGAATATCCTTTAAGGTTCCCTGCATCCTAATTTTCAACATAACTGTCCTCCCAATCTACAGAAAAACAATACTCCGGATAGCGTATTTTGACTGCTTCCCAAAAATACCGAGCGTAACCACAGCAGAATAACTCCTCTACCGTATAAAGACTGCACTCTTGTAATTGCCCTTCCAAATCAGAATCTTCAAAATTATAAATACTGGGTGTTCCGTTGCAGTAAAGATTAAACGCCATCCGAATAATTTTTACACTGCCGCTAGTTTGCCAGCCTTCCTGCAGACACTCAGGTTTCACACATCCTGTCTGAAAATCATAAATCTGCTTCACATGATCTCTGGTGTCACAGTCAATTCCAAGGCAGTAAACCAATGCTTTATGGTACACATCCTGATACCGGCATTTTGACAGGTACTTTTGATAAAATTTTTCATGTTCCTTGTTCTTGAAAGTAATTGTGCAAGTTGTTTTCTGATTTGCTCTTACCGCTGTGCTTCTCATATTTCATTCCTCCTGATTTTTAATTTTTAAAAGAACATTCATTCACAAATGTTCAAATATAAAAAATAAGGACACCCGTATTTAACAGGTATCCCTATAATCTATCATTTATCTGATAGCCAAATATTCACTTTCATATCTCAGGATTTTTTGTATTCCCCGTACCGAGGTCTAAGGCTACAATCACCGTCACTTTATTTACAAGTACCTTTTCCTTATGATTTTCACCAATTTCATTGAAACTGAAAAACTCCACAAAATGCGTAAATTCAAGGATTTCTACATATCTTTGCGATGTAGTCCCACCACAGTCTCCACATGGACCGTCTGACAAAATTGATCCACCGCCGTGCATTTCACCACCCGGTATCCTCTCGCCTGTATCATTTCTAAATCTCTTGCCAAGCTCGTAGCCTTGCAGGAAATATACACGATATTTTCTACTCCATAATCAAGGATCTTCGGCAACGCTTTCGGATGAATCCCATCCCTAGGCGGATCTAACACGATCACATCCGGCTTCTCTTCTATTTCATCTAATACTTTAAAAACATCTCCCGCAATAAATCTGCAATTATGCAGTCCATTCCGCTCTGCATTTTCTTTTGCTGCTTCCACAGCTTCCTCGATGATCTCGACTCCGATCACTTGCTTTGCCACCGGCGCCAATACTTGCGCGATTGTCCCGGTTCCGCTGAACAAATCATACACGGTCATATCGTGGATATCTCCGATATACTCCCGCACAGTGCTGTAAAGCACCTCAGCTCCTCTTGAATTTGGCTGAAAGAAGGAAAATGGTGTGATTTTAAATTCCAACCCCATGATTTTCTCATAGAAATAGTCTTGTCCATAGAGAATCTTTGTCTCATCACTCTGCACCACATCGGATAAGGAATCATTCAAAATATGCAGAATCCCGACAATCTTGCCTTCTACCGGAAGCGCCAGAAGTTTTTCCACAAGCGGAGCCAATTCATGCTCTTCCTGTGTTGTTGTGACAAGATTTACAAGAATTTCTCCGGTCGTATCTCCTCTCCTTAAAAGAAGATGGCGCAAATATCCGATATGCTGCATTTTTTTGTAGTAGCTGACACCTCTCTCCTTGAAATAGTCCAGCACACAACTTAAAATCTGTGTCATGTCTTCGTGAACTAATTTACAGTCAGAAGCGGTCAGTACATCGTAGGTGCTTCCTTTCTTGTGAAGTCCGAGAGAAAGCGGCCCGTCCTTATATTCATCCCCAAAGGAGAACTCCATTTTATTGCGGTAAGCAAATTCCTTCGGGCTTTCTTTTACTCCCTCAAAGGTATAGGAATACCCATCCACAGCCGCATCCATGATCGATTGGATCTGTTCCGCTTTCATCTTCACCTGTGCCTGATAATCCATGGTCTGATACATGCAGCCACCACAGGCCGGAAAAATACTGCACACCGGCTCTCTTGTCTCTAATGCAGACTTTTCCATTACTTCCAACAGACGTCCTTCCGCTTTTCCTTTTCTCAGCTTATTGACACAAAACCGGATCTTCTGCCCCGGAATCCCATTTTTTACAATGACAGGCTTCTCTTCCCCATCCACTTGCACAATTCCTTTATTTGGGAATTCTACTTTTTGAATCATCCCCTCATAAACTTGTCCTTTTTTCATCTATCTGTATTCCTTTCTCTTACCGTTCTATTGAGCAATCAATTGCTCCACTCTATATTCCCATTTGCACATTGTTTTCCTTACAAGTTCTCCAAAAACTTCCTCTGCAAGAAAAAGGCGGGACTTTTTGTCCCGCCTTATTGCACTTTCTAAATCTCGTCTTCTTCACTAAAGAAATCGTCATCAAATTCATCATCGAAATCTTCTTCAAAATCTTCCAGATAATCTGGTGTGAAGAAACAATATACTGCGTAAGCGATTCCTGCGATTGCTGCAACTGCACCTACAATTGCAAGTACCCAAAGAACTGTATTCTTTGTTTTGTCATCTTTCTTCTTTAAAATGTCATTTAATTTTGATGCTGCAATAATATCTTCTACTCTGTTCATACTTGCCACGTCCTTTCCGATTTCCTTACTTTTCAAATGGATTTCGCTTCCATTATTATAGCACTAACAAGGGAAGATTGCTATAACATTTCATATATTTTTCCCAATTTTATTTTTTCTATACTTTTTGTAATTTTGCAAAAGATGCAAACATCTTTTTTGTCCCTGCGCTGTCAAAATCGACACTCACTTCGTAATCTCTTCCACCTTCCGTGATCGCAGTCACCGTACCTTCTCCGAATTTCATATGACGGACACGATCACCGACACCATAGGAAAGTCCTTCCCCGCTTTTGACTCCAAACTGCTGTACCGGTTTTGAGATCATAAACGGTTTTGCTTGAAAAGACTGTTTTGCCTGAACATAGGAATTCTGTTTCGGCAGTTCCAGCTCTTCTTTCTCCACAATTTTCCCGGTAGACAAAAGCTGCGGCGGAACTTCTTTTAAAAACCTTGACATTTTATTATATTGTGTCTCCCCGCGAATCATACGTCTTCTGGCACAAGTCATCACAAGTTCTTTTTTTGCCCGGGTGATTCCGACATAACAGAGTCTTCTCTCCTCCTCGATTTCTGTCGGATCATCTGCTGTAATGGTCATGTAGCTTGGGAAAATCCCATCTTCCATCCCTGCCAGATAAACGTAAGGGAATTCCAATCCTTTTGCACTGTGCAATGTCATCAGCACAACATAATCGCTTTCTTCATCCAAGCTGTCAATATCTGCCACCAGCGCCACTTCCTCTAAAAATCCGGAAAGTGTCGGAAGCTCCTCCTCACAGGATTCTTCATATGCAGCGATTTTATTCAGAAATTCATCGATATTCTGGAGACGTGCTTCTGCCTCCTCTTCTCCTTCTGCCTTCAGTTCCTCCACATACCCGGTTTCCGTAAGGATTTCTTCCATCAGTTCTGTAATCGAAAGATGCTCTGCTTCTTTCCGGAAATATTCGATCATCGCCGCAAAAGATTCTAGTTTGGAAATACTTCTTCCCAATCCCGGAACAAGATCGGCAGAACACAGTGCTTCGTAGAAACTGATTCCTCTCTGCTGCGCCGCCTCCGTAATCCGGTTGACCGTTGTCAGGCCAATTCCTCTCTTCGGAACATTGATGATCCTCCTCACTGCAAGATCGTCTTTTCCATTATCAATCGTTTTTAAATATGCAAGCAGATCTTTGATTTCCTTTCTCGCATAGAAATTGACTCCGCCGACAATCTTGTATGGAATATTGGCTGTGATCATTTTCTCCTCAAACAGACGGGATTGTGCATTTGTACGGTACAAAACTGCATGATCACAGTAAGCTGCTTTTCCATTATCTACGCGTTCTCTGATATCTCCTACAATATATTCAGCTTCATCGTAGGCGGTGTCAAATTGGCGAAACTGGATTTTTTCCCCTTCTCCATTTTCCGTCCAAAGTGATTTTGCCTTTCTTCCTACATTGTTTTTAATCACCGCATTTGCCGCATCGAGGATTGTGCTCGTCGAACGGTAATTCTGCTCAAGTTTAATCACTTTTGTATGTTCAAATTCTTTTTCAAAGCTTAAAATATTCTGAATGTTTGCCCCGCGGAATTTATAGATCGACTGATCATCATCTCCGACTACACACAGATTTTTATATTTTGCCGCAAGAAGGCTGATCAACTTAAACTGCACGGTATTGGTATCCTGATACTCATCTACCATAATATAGCGGAAGCGTTCCTGATAGTATTCCAATATCTCCGGCTGTGTCTGGAACAGCTGTACGGTCTTTACTAAAAGATCATCAAAATCCAGTGCATTGTTTGCCTTCAGCTGCCTCTCATACTCTTTGTAAGCCTCAGCAATCTTCTTCTTGCTGAAATCTCCATATGCATTCAATTCATATTCTTCCGGTGTGACCATCTCATCCTTTGCCGAGGAAATCGCACTTAAGATCGTACGTTCCCGATATGTTTTTGTATCAATCTGAAGCAGTTTGCATACATCTTTCATCAAAGTCTTCTGGTCATCGCTGTCATAGATTGTAAAGTTATTGTCATATCCAAGCCGGTCAATATGCCTGCGAAGAATCCGCACGCAAGTAGAATGAAACGTACTTACCCAGATACTTTCTGAGCCAAATCCTACGATATCATCTACACGCTCCCGCATCTCGCCTGCCGCCTTGTTTGTGAACGTGATTGCAAGAATATTCCACGGATTGATTCCTTTCTCCTCAATCAGGTATGCAATACGGTGCGTCAGCACCCTTGTTTTCCCAGAGCCGGCTCCTGCCAGTATAAGAAGCGGTCCCTCCGTGTGAAAGACCGCCTCCCGCTGCTCTGCATTTAATGTATCATATATACTCATAGTTTTATGACTCCTTATCCCTTACTGCTTATCCTATTATACCAAACTCTCCGCGAAACGCAATGCCAGAAATCTTTTATCGCTCCTCCCCGTTCCGATCAAATTTCTTCTTCAGCGCTCTCTCTACCGGAATGATCGTCACAAGCAGAACTGCACACTGTCCCATACAAAGTACGATCGATGTCGTATTAAATATCTCTTCTCCTGCGAGATAAGAAAGTATAGTCGCAAAGGCTGTGACCAGAGCCACACCCCAGCCAATCCGCCAGCAGATTTTTCCCCAGTAGGCATTGGCGAATTTCCAGGTCTTTTCATTTTTCATTGACATCGATGTACGATAGCCGCAAAGTGCGTTCACATCCTTGGGAAAATGAATTCCTTTGAACAAATAGCCTAAGACAAGCATTGTCACAGGTACAAGCATGTTACAGATAAATAAAAACCAAAATTCTGCCATATGTGATCACCTCTCTGAAAATATTTTTAATTTTTCATATAGTTCTTTTGTCCTCTCCGGTGTCTTGTCATTGACAACGATCGTTTTGTCTTCTGTATCGATCACAACATATTCTCTGCATGCGTTGTAACTGTACAGACGATAATTTCCAAATCGCTTATTTCGGAACTGCCCTGCCTGAATCCTCACAGAACCATTTCCATTCGTCCGCTTTCCAAGATCCAGTTCTTTTTCGTAATCCACAGAGAGAATTTCCTTCTGCTCCAGCGTATATCCAGGAACAAGAAATCCTGACAGACGAATTTTATCCTCTTCAAATTCTATGTTGACAGAACCTGCAAACATTGGTACCCCTGTCAAAGCTGCTAAGATTGTCAGGATGATCAAAGAATACCGTCTTCCATTTCTTCTTTCTTTTGCAATTTTTTCTTTTTCTGTCTCAGACATTTCTTCTGTTTCTACATAACAGTTATTTGTCATCAGCAGAATATAGCCGATTCCAACAAACATAAGGATCATACATATTGTCAGAAAAACCGGAGTCATATCTTCCTTTGCAAAATTAAGAAACAGAAGGCTTGCTGTGATGATCGTCCATCCCTTCGCCATTGTTCTATTCAGCTTTTTCTCATCATATTTTTTCTTTTCCTCTGCGCTCGCTGTGTTATAGCCTGCGATGAGCCATCCTCCTTTTCCCGTCCAGAAAAGAACTCCCATCACCGCAAAAACAGCGAAAATAATCCATCCCAACATAACCATTCTTTCCTTCCCTTATTTAATGTAAAAACCTTCCATCTTCATCGTTTGATTAAACGTGATCGTATACTGTGCTTTCCCATTTTCATAAGATACTATACTGACCGCAGTTGCGTACTTTTCCTTCGTCTCTGGATTTTCGGTTCCACGCACAACTGTCTTCTCAATTTTTTCCGGCTCACCCAATTCTTCCATCACAGGCTGCACTGCATTTCTTAAATCCTCCTCTGTAAGTACCGTCACAAGCTTTGCACTCTCATATTCCTCTATGATCTTTTCATAGTCCCCTTCATGGACAAGTTCGATAATCTCTTCTGCCGTCTTTTTGACCGTCTCTTCCTCAAAACGGTCTGACAATGGTTTTTGACCGGAACAGCCTGCAAAAATCATTGCTGCTGCACATCCGGCACATACAAATACGTGCATCCATTTTTCTGTACATTTTTTCATATCCATTTCCTCTTTTCATTGAACTCTGCTTTTTCAGTCATTCCCGGGAATTTTGGCATCGTCACGATGCAGACATATTTCCCATCCATCCTTTCTCGCTGAAAACTGCCGTCATACTTTTTCAACACTCTTGTCACATTCTCCAATCCGACTCCCATATGACCTTCCTTCTTTTTCTGGCAGAAGGACATCGTATTTTCAATACGGATCACATTAAATTCATGAATGCTGTCCGCCCGTATCACCACTTGCTTCTGCTCTGATTCCTTCGCTGCCTCAACTGCATTGTCCAAAAGATTCGCAAAAACAGTTGTAAGATCACTGTCTTTCATTCCCTCCAAAGCAATCGCACCGATTCTCGCATCAAATGTTACACTTGCTCTATTTGCCGCCTTTTCTTTATCGTTTAAGATAATATTTAGCAGACGGTTATCGGTATAGTATTTGTGACCAAACATATTTAACATCTGATGTACATCTCCTATATATTCTCTTGCTCGCTCTTCTTCTCCTGAGCTTTGGAGCTGCTCGATTGCAAGAAGATGATTTCTCATATCGTGAATGATCTTCCTGGATTCTTGATACTTCTGCTCTATCTCCTCATAATACCGGCACTGCATCTCCTCTTTCTGATTTGCCAGATTCAGTTCATTTTGAAGAGAATTGGTCTTCAAAATTTTTGCAAGCAAATATGTCATACATCCATTCATCACAAGCAGCAATACAATATTAAAGACTACAAGCTCCATCCCGTAAAGCTGAACATAGATTCCCGAGAACACGCAGATGGAATAGAAATACACTATACTGAATACCGGAACGATCAAAAAAACTATATACTGAAACTTTGTCAGACTGCTCTCTCTTCTTTTTCGGGAAATCCACACGAAACATTTTGTCACAAAAATCTCTGCCACAATCTTCAAAAGAATCATCACATTTGCCTCCCGGTAAGTAATAAACAAACCTAGGCGTGCATAGATGCTTCCCAGACCATATATAACAATCCCCTGACACAGGATCAACACTGTCACATATACGCAGCTGTAAAACATCTGTATCTGGTCTGTGGTAAATAGAAAATAGCAGGCCAGTATACATCCAGCCACTGTTAACAGTGCTCCCGCCCCTACATTCCCCCACCGATAAATCACATAACAAAATGTCATGCTATGCAGAAAAAATACCACCAGATAACACCATTTCGGTCTATGAATGTTTCTCGGAAGGCAACTTAAAAAATAATAGATCATCGTCTGGATTACGATTAATTCTACGAAATTCAACCATACATTTACGACCAAAACCATCCCCGCCTCTCTTCCTGTATTTCTTACGACAGAGCATCTTAAATGCACCCTGCAAGGAATTTATTCAGCAATGACCGAAATTCTGTTGATTTTTTCTGAGAAAGCGGGATCAGACTGCCATCCATCATCCGGATATCATACCCTTTCACCGCTTTGACATAAAAAAGATTTACTACAAAACTTTTATGAGGCACTGCAAAATCGTATCCTTTCATCCGCTCAGCAATCTCTCGGATTCCTCCGCGAATGATCAGATTTTCCTTTTTTGTCTTTACATACACTCGGCGTTCCCGGTATTCAAAATAGTAAATATCATTGATCCTTACAAGTTCTGACCCATCCTTTGTCTCAAATCGAATACTGATCTCATCTTCTTTTTTCCTCTTCTGATAATAGGAAATCGCCTCCTGCAGCTGCGCTTTTACCTGCTCCTGGCTCACCGGTTTCAAGAGATAGGCAAATGCATGAACCGCAAAAGCGTAATGCACATATTCCGCATAACTTGTCACATAGATAATTTTTACATTCTTGTCCTTTTCTCTGAGAATCTTCGCCGTCTCAATGCCATTCATCCCATCCATATCGATATCAAGAAAAAGAATGTCATAGTTCTGATCGGACTCCACTAATTTCTCACCGCTCTCATAGCAGTCTATCTCTTTTGAGATACCGGCTGATAAAATCATCTCTTTTAACCGTATGACGCTCTCTTTGTCATCATCACATACTGCAATCTTTGGCATCTCTTCTTCCCTTTCCTTTCTATCGCCATTATACGCTTTCCCCAAACTGTATTTCAAGCTTCCTGCCTGAAATACAGTTTTTCGTACCTATCATCCGGATTTGATCCAATAGTTTTCTTAAAACCACCTATATTTATGTTGCTTCCTCGTTTTCAATACTATATACTAAGACTATGAGGTGATGACATGACAATTAACACAGAAGATATCCTAAACAGTATTTTAGAAAGTATTTCAAGAATTGACTATGTAAAGGCAGATGAGATTCCAAATATCGACCTATATATGGATCAAGTCACAACTTTTATGAATGACCACATGAAATCCTCCAAGCGATATGAAGACGATAAGATTCTCACAAAAACAATGATCAACAACTATGCAAAGAATGAACTTCTCCCACCTCCTCTGAAGAAAAAGTATTCTAAAGAGCATGTGATGGTTCTCATTTTTATCTATTATTTTAAAAATATTTTATCAATCAAAGATATTGAGACATTGCTCAAACCGATCACAGAGAACTACTTCCACACAGATAAGGAACTGTCGTTCACAGATCTCTACGAGGAGGTGTGTAGCCTTGAGAAATCCCGCATCGATCATCTGAAAGAAGATATTACAGAAATTTACCGCACTTCTTCTGAAACCTTTTCTGATGCGGATGAGGAGAATCGTGAATTTCTCCGTCTGTTTTCTTTTATCTGTACATTAAGTTTTGATGTATATGTCAAGAAACAGTTGATCGAGAAACTCGTTGACGCACTCCCTCCTTCCGATAACAGGAAACATAAAAAGTGATTTTTTTCTTTGCATTATAAAAAGGCAGCGTATTCCACGTTTGTGGTACGCTGCCTCTCTTTAAAATCTGATTGATTTTCTATCTCAAAATTAAGCTAATTTAGATTTTGCAACTTCTGCTAATGTAGCAAATCCCTGTGCATCATTGATTGCCATATCAGCTAAGATCTTTCTGTTCATCTCAACTCCAGCTAATTTTAAACCGTACATAAATTTGCTGTAAGATAATCCATTGATTCTTGCAGCTGCGTTGATACGAGCGATCCATAACTGTCTCATCTGACGTTTGCGCTCTTTTCTTCCTGCGTAAGAAGATGTGAGTGCTCTCATCACTGACTGTTTTGCAACTCTGTATTGTTTAGATCTGGCTCCTCTGTAACCTTTCGCCAGCTTTAATGTTCTATTGTGTTTTTTTCTAGCGTTCATTCCGCCTTTAATTCTTGCCATGTCTTTCTAATCCTCCTTCAATTCTTCAAATCTTATAAGTATGGTAAGATTTTCTTCATATTCTTAACATTAGTAGCATCTGTGATAGTTGCCTGTCTAAGATTTCTTTTTCTCTTTGTAGATTTCTTAGTTAAGATATGGCTCTTGTAAGCTTTATTTCTTTTTAATTTTCCTGTACCTGTTTTTTTGAAACGTTTTGCTGCTGCTCTACTTGTTTTTATTTTTGGCATGATGTTTTTCCTCCTTAAATGTAGATTATTTATTTTTAACGTTTTTCAGTTAAAACCATGCTGATACTTCTACCTTCGAGTTTCGTTGGCTTCTCTACGACTGCAATATCCTTTAACATATCTGCAAAATCGTCTAAAATATGCTTACTTGTCTGCATATGTGCCATCTCTCTTCCGCGAAAACGTAATGTCACTTTGACTTTATTTCCTTTTTGAATAAATTTCTTTGCGTTATTTACTTTCGTATTCAAATCATTTGTATCAATATTAGGTGATAAACGCACTTCTTTGACATCCACCGTTTTTTGTTTCTTCTTTGCTTCTTTTTCTTTTCTTGTCAACTCATATTTGTATTTACCATAGTCGATAATCTTACAAACCGGTGGCTTTGCTGTTGGAGCTATCTTCACCAAGTCAAGCTCTGCTTCTGCTGCTAATTTCATAGCTTCTCTTGTTGACATGATTCCTAATTGTTCTCCATCTTCCCCGATCAGACGAATCTCCTTGTCTCTGATCTGCTCATTAATCATTAAATCGCTAATAGTCGTGCACCTCCATAAACTAATCTCTCATACTCTTTTAACGCAAAAAAAAGTGAATAGCTTCGACTATCCACACAATACAATCCTATAACTTTCTACATTTACGAAAGTGACAGTTCTTATATTAACCGAAGTCACCCGATTGTGCTGCGGTGAGAGTGGATACTCTACTTTCTTTTTCGTTTTACACAAGATGTATCATACTACATTCTCCACAGACTGTCAACTACTTTTTTGAAACTTATTAGATTGTTTCCAAAACTCCTTCTATTTGTTCTAGGATATACCACTCTGTCCTGGGATATACCGCTCACATACAAAAACAGGATACCGTATGAGCAAAATATTTGCCCCTCAGCATCCCGTCTTTCTATTTTCTCTATCGTTTGTTTCCCATAAAACAGAGCGCTACAACTCCTGTCCCGGTATGAGAGCCGATAACTGTTCCGACGTAATTGATCAAAATATTGTGGATCCCAAACCGCTCTTCTACCAATTTCCCCACATATCTGGCATCTTCTATACAGTCTCCATGGCTGATCATGATCACATCGTTCTCTTCCTCATATCCCTTGATCTGCTCTTCCATCGCATCCACCAGAATATTCAATGATTTTTTACGCCCTCTGACTTTTCCGATCGGAACAAGCTTCCCATTTTCATCCATGTGGATGAACGGCTTGATATTGATCATAGACCCGACCACCGCTGACGTTCTGGAAAGTCTCCCTCCTCGATACAAATGATTCAGATCATCCACCGCAACATTATGGCAGATATGTAACTTGTTTTTCTCCACCCATGCTGCTACTTCCTGCAAAGTTTTGCCTTTTTCCTTCATGCATCTCGCTTTGTGATATAATAACCCTTCTCCGACCGATGCACAGAGGGAATCAATCACGCAAATTTCTGCCCCTTCATACATTTCCTTCAGTTCTTCTGCCGCGATCCTTGCGCTATTATAACTTCCACTCAACCCGGAAGAAAAAGCAATGTGGAGAATGTCTTTTCCTTCTTTCAATATTCCCTCGAACAACTCTCTCACCTGTTCTGGATTTGCCTGAGAAGTCGTCGGCATTGCCCCATTTCGCATTTTTTCATAAAAAACTGCCGGTTCCAGACCATTTAGATCCTCATAAGTCTCCCCTTCTATCTCATAGGAAAGCGAAACTGCCTGTACCTGATGTTCTCTTAAATATTCTTTTGGAAGATCGACTGTGCTGTCCGTTGTTATCACATATTCTCTCATAGATGGGCCTCCTATTGTTTTCTTTTCCCCATCATATCATTATTTCCGCAATTACGCAAAAACTTTCTTGTGATCGTCAAAAATAAGACACTCGTCACAAATACTGCAATAATATCCGCAATTGGTTCTGCATAGTAAATTCCGGACACTCCGAAATATTTCGGGAGAATGATTGCCAATGGCACGAGCAAAATCACCTTTCTCAAAAGTGCCGCAAACAGTGATAACTTTGCCTGCCCCAGTGCGATAAACGCGCACTGACATGCCATCTGGATCCCAAAAATCGTAATTCCAAAGAAATATACCGGCATGACACTTGCTGTCAGATTCACAAGTTCTTTTTTATCTGTAAACATTCTCGCGAAAATTTCCGGTCCAACAATCGCTGAAATCCCAAGAGTCATCGATGCCGCCAGACAGATAATAAGCATTCGCTTAAATGCGCCCATCACCCGGTCTCTCTTTCCTGCACCAAAATTATAGCTGATGATCGGCTGCACTCCCTGTGAAACACCCTGAATCGGAACAATGATCAACTGCATCACACTCATCAGAATGGACATCGTTCCAACATACAGATCTCCGCCATATTTCTGAAGCCCATTGTTCAATACAACCGTCACAAGGCTTTCTGTGCTCTGCATAATAAACGGGGAAATGCCAATTGCCGCAATTGCCCCTACAATCTTTTTGCTTAGTTTCAAATATTTTTTTCGGATACGGATAATGCTTTTCTTTGACACGAGGAATCTCACTACCCAAACTGCGCTGACTGCCTGAGAAAGAATTGTGGCAAGCGCTGCACCTTTCACTCCCATATCAAATAAGAAAATAAAAATCGGATCCAACACAATATTAATAATTGCTCCGATCAAAACGGATAGCATTGCAACTTTTGCATTTCCCTGACCGCTGATAAATGTATTCAGCCCGATTGCGAGCTGTACAAACACTGTACCCACTAAATAAATCGTAATGTACTCCTGCGCATATGAGATTATGTTATCACTTGCTCCAAATGCATATAAAATTGGTGTTTTAAAAATCATAAAGAATGCAGTCAGCACAACTGAAAACAAGAGCAGAAGACTCGTACTGTTTCCAAGTATCTTTTCCGCTCCCTCATAATCTTTCTTTCCCAAATGAATAGAAGCAATCGGTGCCCCTCCCATTCCGGCGAATGCACTGAACGCCGAAATAATAGTAATGATCGGGAATGTGACCCCCACACCGGTAAGTGCCATATCTCCATGTCCCGCTATATGTCCGATATAAATTCTGTCTACGATGTTATAGAGAACGTTGATCAGCTGTGCTGCAACTGCCGGAAGCGCCATACTTACAATGAGTTTTCCAAGCTTCTCGGTCCCCAGTTTTTCATCTTTACTTTGTTCCATTTCAACTTCTTCCTTTCTCTTTTTTCTCTGACATCCCTGCTACCAAAATTTTTGGACAAATAAATACTGATATTTCTGGGGCTTCAGAAATATCAGTTCTATCTGTCACTGTATTTTATTATAACAATCTTTTTCATGCGATTCAATTCTTTCGCTATATTTTATTTACTTTTCACATTTCACTTCTGGATTTCTTTGCCTTTCCTCGTCTGTATGGCAGCGTATTCCTTCTGCTGTCTTTCACCTGACTTGTCAATTTTTAGTTTTTACTGATTCTCAAATAACTTCTCCCCGACAGCGTCTTATTACAAACGATCGAAACAATTACGATCACACATCCTATAAGAAATCCGATCCAGTTAAACATTGCCGTCAGAACAAGAAGTAACAGTCTCATAAATTTTAACGCATATCCAAGTTCAAAATTAGGTTGTGTATAGTTTGCAACCGCGACAAACGCCATATACAGCATCACTTCAGAATTAAACCATCCGGAGCGCACTGAAAATTCTCCCATAACGATTCCTGCGATCACACTGAGCGGTGTACTCAGCATGCTTGGTGTATTCATTGCCGCCAAGCGAAGTCCGTCAATAGCAAGTTCCAAAATGAGCAGCTGAAAAATCAGTGGAATATTCACTGTATCTTTGATCGCCACAAACGCAAACACTTCCGGAAGCCACTCAAGATTCTGCATAAATAGTAAAAACAATGGTGTAACAAACACTGTGGCAATTGTGATCAACGCACGTGACATTTTCAAATACACATTCGTAATAGTAGGAAAATAGTAATCATTTGCCTCCTCGATCATATCTAAGATTGACGTCGGTAGTATCATCGCTGATGGGGAGTTGTCTACAAGAATCACAACTTTTCCCTCCAGCAGACAAGACGCTGCTGTGTCCGGCCTCTCTGTGAATTTAAATTTTGGAAACGGATTAAACCACTTCCGCTTAAACAGCTCTTCCGCAAGCGTCTGCTGCGTCATCCGCAGAGCATCTACATGAATTTTTTCCAATCTGCTGTTCAGATTTTTCAGCAGTTCTTGATCGACCCGGTCATCCATATAACAAATCGCCACATCGGTCCTTGAACTCTCTCCTATCTCTGTCATTTTCATGATCAGATGCGGATCGCGGATTCTTCTTCTCATAAGCGCCGTGTTAAAAACAATCGTCTCCACAAATCCATCTCTTGGGCCACGCAGAGATTTGTCATTGTATGGCTCATCTACTCCCCTGGCGGGATAAGTGCGGCAGTCAATCACAATACATGCTTCATAGCCATCTACAAAAAGGCAAGTAGTCCCCGATAACAAATTTTTGATGATCCCATCAAATTCAGAAAGTGTATCGACCTCTACGTAAGGTACGAGCAACCTGGAAAACTCTGTAGCACTGTCTGGCATTTTTTCTTCTGTCACTGAAAAAAAAGAGGTCATGATCTTGAGCATTGTATCATCCTTTGTAAACCCGTCGATAAAGAAAAAGCTGCTTTTCTTTCCGCCGATCACAATATCTCTCTGTACAAGGTCAAAACTCTCTTTTACAGGCAGAACTTCATTCATATAAGCGACATTCTCCTCCAATGTCCCCATTATTTTTTTCTTATTCTCTTCCATGCAATCTTCCTCCTGCTTTTACCTGATTAGGATTGCCGGATTTTCTTCAAAATATTCTATTCGATTTTCTTTTCACAAACCGCGATTGCTCATACAAAATGTATTTTTACTCCATAAGCTGCAGTAATTTTTCTACAAAAAAAGGATGAACGCTCTCTTTCGTCCATCCTTATCTCCATTACCAGCAACGTACAAATGTATGCGCCGCCCAGTCTACTGTTGAAATTTTTACTACATCTCCTTCTTCCGGTGCATGGATCATCTGACCATTTCCAATATAGATTCCCACATGCCATCCATAATATACAATATCTCCCGGAAGTGCCTCCGAAGCAGATACTTCAACTCCTGCCGCTCCCTGATCCCAGGAAACACGTGGAATAGAAATCCCTGCTGCCGCATGAGCCGCCTGTACCATACCGGAACAATCAAATCCTGCTGTTGTCGTTCCTCCCCATACATATGGGATTCCAAGGAAACTATATGCCGCACTTACAATCTGCTGTGCCGCACTCTGATTTTCTTCCGGTGTCTGTGGCTCACTTGGCGTCTCTGGCTCTGCCGGTGCCTGTGGCTCACTTGGCGTTTCCGGCTGTGCCGGTGTCTGCGGTTCACTTGGTGTTTCCGGCTCTGCCGGTGTCTGTGGCTCACTCGGCGTCTCCGGCTCTGCCGGTATCTGCGGTTCACTTGGTGTCTCCGGTTCTGCCGGTGCCTGTGGCTCACTTGGCGTTTCCGGCTGTGCCGGTGTCTGCGGTTCACTCGGTGTCTCCGGCTCTACCGGTACTTGTTCTTGAACACTTCCATCTGGCTGTGCAGGTGTTGTTTCTTCTTTTTCTGGATTATCCGTCTTCTCTGCTTTTCCTTCCGCCTGACGTTTTTCCGCTACCGCCTGAGCAGCTGCAAGTACTTGCTGTTCTTCTGCCTGCTTTGTCTGGATAGTCGTTGTCAATGTCTCCTTCTTCACATTCAGTTCTGTATTCATTTTCTCCAGAGATGCCTTATCCTTTTCCAATGTAGTCTTCAGATTCTCAATCTCTTTTTTCGTATCAACATATTCTTGAAGTTTATCTCGGTCATAAGTATAAACTGCCTGCACATATTCTGCCTTATTCAATGCGTCCCCGGCCGACTCCGCATTGATAAATTTCTCAAGTTCTGTATCTCCGGCTTCATACATGTATTTAATACGTAACTTCATATCTTCATACTGCTTTGCTGATTTTTCTTCCGCCTGCTGCAATTCTTTGGAAGCTTTCTGGATCTCTTCTCCTTTTGCGATCAGTTTTGTCTCTAGGTCTGCCATCTTTGTCATCACCTGTTCCAATTCACTTTGGAGATCTGACACGGAACTTTCTTTCGTCTGTTTTTCATTTTCCTTTGCCGGAGCGGCAAATACAGGTGTTACCGCCATCGAACCGACTAAAGTCACTGCCACAACTGTCTTCCCAATTCTCTTTCTCATACGTTTTCCTTTCTCTTTTGAATGATTTCCTGTTAATACACAAAAGAGGGTTGATAACTTCAACCCTCTCCTCTTCAACTATCAAGTAGCACATCGTGTTTCTCCAAATATGCAGAACACTTTTGAAAGCTCTCTGATCCTTTTTTATTCTCTCTGATTACCAGCAGCGTCTAAACCATGGAGAGCCGTATACTGAAGATACTTTTACAACATCTCCCGGCTCTGGTGCATGAATCATCTGTCCACCGCCGATATAAATTCCTACATGATAACCATAACATACAATATCACCCGGAAGTGCCTCTGCCATACTTCCTACTGCCTGTCCACATGCCCCCTGCGCTTCACTGACACGTGGAAGACCGATTCCAACTGCCGCATGTGCTGCCTGCACCATACCGGAACAGTCAAATCCAGCTGTTGT
>ERZ773118.775-NODE-775-length-27636-cov-4.63221_pt1 | contig 27636 bp, 25 predicted proteins | sample MGYA00580562_ERZ773118 | MGnify/ENA primary metagenome ERZ773118 (study PRJEB29015, sample SAMEA2737878) | human gut metagenome | biome: human gut; feature: human-associated habitat; material: faeces | place: China | collected 2012 ... | reverse complement strand
TGGGCTGCTGTCTATCAAATTCTTGTGTGTTACTTTATGGCACATGAGCATTTGCACCCGGATTGTCCGTTCCATATCCTTCCAGCAGATTGATCACTCCCCAGGCTGCAAGTCCGGCTCCGATCGCACAAACCAATGTTTTTAAGGTCGTAATTGCCGTTGTAAAAAATGCCATAAGTGTACCTTTGGAAAACTTACATTTTCCAGTCCTTTCTTAGATTTTTTCCAGAAAGGGAAGAAAACACTATATAAACCCTGCCTTTTGTGCTACACTAAGCATAGGATTTTCTACTTGGAAAATTCCTCACACGTACAGTCGGTATATTCATTTTCGTCGATGGATACCGACTGTTCCTTTTTTCCAAATTATTCATGATTTCCTCCCATGATCCACTTCCCGACAATTTGTCGAGAAGTTACATCTGATACAGTTCCACTTCATCCTCTGGTTTTAGTATCAGATTAGTACTCAGATATTTTTCAATATCAAAAGTATTCTTTTTGTCATAATCGGACAGATATTTGTAGTTTTTATGTTTGCAAATATCGTATTTATTTGAGAAAAATGGTCTGACACCTCTCACCTGCAGAATACATTTTCCCCCGTCCATGACTGCTATTTCATCCTGGCTCATCAACTCCTTTCCTGTTTTCTGGTAGTTCATTCCATAAGACCGCTGACTGCCTCTCGTATCCGATGTGTTATAAAGATCTATGGTTTCTTTTCCCAGGATCTCCGCTATTTCCTTTAATGTCGTTTTTTCCTTTCCACCCAGGAATAAGGTCGTATCACAGTTCCCTTCGATGGTATCGGCATTATCCTTATAAATTGCCTTAAGCTGAGACTTTGACTGCAAAATAATAGAAGCTGAGATTTCCCGGCTTCTAATCGTAGCAATCAATTTTTCTAATTTTGGAATTTGTCCGATGTTCGCAAACTCGTCCAAGAGACACCTCACATGAATTGGAAGTCTGCCTCCATATACATCATCAGCTCTGTCACAGAGCAGATTAAAAAGCTGTGTGTACATAATAGAAACAATAAAATTAAAGGTATCATCGGTATCTGAAATAATAACAAACAATGCGGTTTTCCTATCACCGACCAAATCCAGTTCCAGCTCGTCATAACTCATAAGCTCCCGCAATTCCGCAATATCAAAGGGTGCGAGTCTTGCACCACAACTGATCAGAATAGATTTTGCTGTCTTACCTGCCGCCTGCTTGTAAATGTGATACTGCTTGACGGCAATGCTGTCCGGGTCCCGCATCTCCAGACGGTCAAACAAAATGTCCAGAGGGGACTCGTAGTCCTCATCCTCTTCTTTTACCTGTGCCGAGCCTAACATCTCCATGATCATGGCGAAGTTCTGTTCTTCCGGCGGAGCTTCGTGAAGCAGGTACAGCATCAGTGCCTGAAGCAGTGCTGTCTCGCTCTTCTCCCAGAATGGATCGGAGGACTGGGAACCTTTGGGTGTGGTGTTTTGTATCAGATTGGAAATGAGACGGAGTACGTCTTTGTCATCATGGACGTACTCGAACGGATTGTAACAAAAAGATGTGTCGGGATTGATAAGGTCAAAAACACGCACCTCATATCCCTTCTTTTCCAGCAGGCCGCCTGTCTTTCGAAGCAGTTCGGCTTTCGGATCGGTGATGACCATCGAACAGCAGCACTGCATGATGTTCGGCAGAGCAAAGCCTCTGGATTTTCCTGCACCGGAGCCTCCCACCACGAGAATGTTAAGACATCTGCGGTGCTTGTGGGTGTCCAGGCTGATGCGGAAGTTCTGCGTTAACAGAATATTCTGGGAGTACGGCTTCTGGCTGTATTTCTTACAGATCTGCCGGGCATCACCCCATCTGGCGGAACCATGTTCTTCCCCTCTGCGGTAGTTCTTCTGGCTGGAATAAAAAATGCCGATCCCGGCTGCGTAAAGTAACGTGCAGACCAGCACCGACTTGATGGTATATTCCGTATAATGAAGCTGGAAGGGGTGGTTCAGTTTTTCCGTTAGAACCTCCATCAGCTCAAAAAGATTCCTGCCCGGCTGAATAGCATCCGCAATCAGGATCGCTGCCCACCAGATGACAGGCAGTCCGGCAAGCCAGATCACCCAGTCTGACTTCCGGCTGTTTGTTACCGGGATGGCTGCTGTTTTGGCCTCTCTGCTCTCGGCAGATCCGTGATGTGGAAGCTGTCCACTCCAGGAACGAGGGCAAGGCTGCTTCCATTCTCCCAGTTTACGTGGATCTGCCCTGCATCGTCTACTATATCCACCTTACCTTTTAAGCCGGGTGGCATGTGGCTCTCCCCCTCCATGCTGTTAAGCGTGACCTCTGTTCCCGGCGGATATCTTCTCCTCATGGCTTCTATTCTTTCTTGTGTCATATTTCTGTATATTCGTACCACATCCTTTCTTTATCTTCCCCGTCCACGGTATGGGCGGCGGTATCTGGATTTCATGATCTTTAACAGGACACTGTCGATCCCATCGGAATAGCGTCCGTTTTTCAGGTATGTGTCCCGGAGCTTGTTTAAAGCTTCTACAGATTTGGTGTGTTCAGCTTCTGTCAGGTAGAGCTTTCCTTCTTCCTGCTCTGCCAGCTTCAGAACCAGATCCCGTGTGGTATCCACCGGAAGCCCCTGTTCTTTTTCCTGCCGGAACACTTCCCGGAGGGCATGGATCAGCATATGGTTCATGATCCGGTCCATCTTTACATATCGCATTCTTGTCATAGGCGAGCCTCCTTTTTTCCTCTTTTTTCTCAACCACAACATACCACACTTCCTCCCGGAAAGCTACTGCAAAAGAGCCGGAAAAACCCCTTTTATCAGCGTTCCGTGGACTTTTTGTTCTTGGCTGGTTTCTCTGATTTTTCCTCTGGGACGGCAAATTCATCGGGCATAAATTCCTGCTCACTTTTGCCGAGGTTGCGGTCTACCTGCTTGCCGATGGAATAGGCTGCGCTCTTTACATCCTGGATAAAGGAGCGGAGTTCTTTCGGATCTTTCTGTCCGAATGCCTGCATCTCGCATACCTTGTCAAAGGAAAAGCCGGAGACATCCACGCCATATTTCTGTGCTGTCACATACGCCGCACAATAAGCCTGTGCCGCTACCCCTGCCCGGCTGTAGCTTCCATCGTGATGGTCAAGAGATGCATACGCCAGTTCCCGGCTGATGGAATGGAATGTCGTATTTTCACTCATGCCGTTTCGGACATAGATCGTCCGCTGGTTCGGGATATACTGTGCCTGTACCTTATCCGGCAGGTTGTCTGCGATCTGAATCCGTACCTCGCTGTCGGTCAGCAGTGCTTCCATCAACTGGTCCATCGGTTTTGGCTCCGCCTCTTCCGGCTGTTTGGTGCGAATCTGGCTGATGTCATAGGCTTTCTGGATGGAGTATCCCTGCTGGATGACACCATCCCTTTCGTATTCCTGTCCGACAATGAAATTGTATCCCTTGCTTCCGGTCTTGACTACTTTGCCTTCTTCTTTCCATTTTTCAAAGGTCTTAATCTGCCGGATCTCCGGGTTCTGTGCATAGAGCAGGAACAGGTTGTCTGTCCTCTGTGGCTTACACTGTCCCATAAAATCAAGGAATCCTTTTAAGGAGTCCCCATTCTGGAAGACCTCCTGTGCCTTTCCATCGATCATGCCCCAGATTTCTTCCCTCTCCTGCTTTTTCTGTGCGGCATATTCCTCTTTCGATAGCCGCTGGGCGGACGGTTCCTGCGTGTCCTGCCCTAAAAATTTTGTCAGGTCCATCTTCTACCTCGCTTTCACCTTTCGTTTATTTCTCGCTTTCTTCTGCGTTTTCTTTGGTCCACGGTTCTTTTCCCGGCTCCGCTTCTGGGATTCCTCTGCTTTCTCCCGTTTGATGTTCTCCAGCTCCCGGCGGACACTGGGACGCTCCTGTTCCCTTGGCTTTGCTCCATCAGTCCCGTTTTCCTGCCCGGTAGAAATATTTCTGCTGTGCAAGGAAAAGCCGGACAGATTCTCTTCCCCCTCTTCCTGCACCGGGATAAAATTTTCCGGTTCGGAAGACTCCATGTCACCGACCTGGAATGCTTCATCCAGATCACTGATCTCGAACTGCACTTCACCCTCCGGCATCTGTACGGTTTCCTGTACCGCTCCGGTTTCCGGTGCGTCCATTCCTTCGGTTACCTCATGGACAGCTTCCCCGACTTCGCTTCTTACGAAATCAAGGTTCATCTTATCCATGACCCGGTTGACCTTGGCTGCATCATCTGCAAAGACCATGACCTCACTCATCTCCGGGTTCTTTTTATCCCGGATAATGACATAGAGCAGACCTCGTTTCCTGCCCTCACTGCAGAATTCACGCAGGCGTTCGGACGGTACGGTAAAGAACTTCAATGGCTTGTTCTCCTTTAACATCCGCACCATCCTGGTTTTGCCCCTCGTTTTCTTCTGGTCTTTTAATACAGCGGCAACAAATACCGCCAGATGCTTTGCCAGCGTACCGGAAAGCCTGAGCCCGTGGTCCACGCCGTCCAGGGAATACCGGACAATCTGATCCGCCGCATCGCCTCCATAATTCATACTGTTCACCTGCTTTCTGTTTCCTTTTGTCTGGTTTTCTCCGTCTTATTTTCTTCCTGTTCTGCCTGTCTCTGGATCTGCTCTGCCAGACGCATCTTTTCTTCCATCTCTTTGGACTGCTGTTCGATCCGGATACAAATGCGGATATCCTTTCGAAGCGGCTTCAGTTCTTCGTTGATCTGACCAATCCGGACACTATCCGGTTCGCTCCGGTAGAGCCTCTTCCGTTCTTTTGTGAGTGCCTGCACCTGTTCTTCCAATGGGATTCGGTATGCCAGCAGCTCCTCACGGGTGGTGATCTGATGCTTCTGGAGGAATTCCATTTGCTCGATCCTGGCATCCAGTTTCCGGATGTCTGCCCGAAGCACCGGGGAGATCCTTTGGGGCTTCTGCTTTAGAACACCCATCTGATACAGATAGGAATAGTACAGGGCCTGTATCCCCTTTAACTTCTTTTTCGGGGTTCTGGAAGTTCCGTCTTTCCCAACAGGTGTCGTGCTCTTTGGCTGTAAGATCCACTGCCGGATGCTCTCTTCCGAGTAATGCTTCCCAAGGCTCCGCAGACGGATATACCGCTCCATCCCTGGTGCTTTTAATGCAATGTACTTCTGGTTCAGCTTCCACTGGTATCCCCTCTGCTTCATCTGCTCCAGAAACTGTTTCCATGTGAAGCTTTCTGCCACCGCATCCCGGATATCCAGACGGATGGAAGTTCTCCAGGTCGGCTTTCCGTCCTGTTCTGCCATCCACTGGGCATAGGATTTCCCCTTGCTGTTTTTCGGTTCGATGACGGATAATCCGTATTTCAGGCATAAGGCATCCGATGCTTTCCTCACATCCTCGTAGTAGCTCCTGCTGTTGCTGTGGTACTTTTTCCCATCTTCCATGCTAACGGAATTAAACACGATGTGGTTGTGGTAATGCTCCGTATTCAGATGGGTGGTGATGACTGCTTCGTATTTTCCCTGAAGGAGCCTTTCTGCCATTTCCATGCCGATCTGGTGAGCAAGCTCCGGGGTGACTTCCCCTTTGACAAAGCTCTGCACCAGATGGTACCCCTGTACTCCGTCCATCTTGTGGTATCGTTTCTTCGTAGCTACCATATCTTGATAGGCAGTCTCACAGACGCAGCCGATGGCATCCTCAAAAACGGAACGCTCCGTCTTGTCCCGATTCATGGCGTAATCGATGGCTTCTTCCAGAGAGCCGGCACTCTGCCCTTTCTTGGTGGTCTTATCCTTGTTTCGGATGTAAGTGATGGAATTGTCCAGACGGCTGACCGGGATGATACTGGTGTATGCCATCGGCTACCATTCCTCTTTGACCAGCCTCCATGTCTCTTTCGTCATGCGGAGCATTTCCCGGATACTCTCTTCTCCGGCCATCCCACAGCCGTTGGCTACATGGGCAAGCTGGTTGGTGTTGTTGCACAGACCGGATATTTTCCGCAAAAGCTCCGTATGATGCTCACAGGGTCTTGCCCGGACTTCGCCGCCCATGACAATGGAACGGATGTATTCCTCACGGGACAGGCCGCTTTTTTCTACCTGCTCTTCCAGAAAACGCAGCTCCTTTGTATTGAGGCGGACTGGTATCACATGGTTTCTTTTTCTCATCTCTTCACCTGCTTTCCAACGGGTTATTGATCGTTTCCTTACATTTCACGGTTTTTCCAGATCAGGAATCCTGTCAGCACGCCAATGGCTACGGCTGCAGCAATGATCTTTTTCTTCATATAGGCCTCACCCCCTTTCCGGTACCTGGCACAGCTCCATCGGGGCAAGCATGATTCCCCTCTTTTCCATCTCTTTTGCAAATTCCAGAAGGTTCCATTTCTTCCCATCGATCATGGCAGAATCGGCATCCAGATAATGGCAGGTGGATACATTCCGCTCTCCATTTGGGGCATTCTGCACAAGGCTTTCCCCGTCTGCCAGACGGAATAGTTCCTCTCCCTGGCTGTTTACAAAACAGATGCACACGCCGTGGTCGATGATCTCCTTCCGTTTCATCCGGCACCGCTCCAGTGCCTCATCCTCACGCTTCCCAGCTATGAAAAGACACATTGCAAAAACTCCCATTACTCCTCCGGTCATTGTGCCAAGTATAAATCCCAACATTTTTTTGTTCTCCTTTCGTCTGTTTACGGCTCGGTATGGGGGATTGGGGTTCTCCCCAAAGTGCGTTTGGATATCCAAACGCTATGCTTGCAAAACCAGTCGCATTTTGCTTCGTCCCCTCTGAACCTATCGTTTTTCGGAATTATTCGTTTTCTTTGATTTTGCTTAACCCATCCAGCGTGGTACAGATGATATGGAGTCTGTCAGCCATGCTGATCTCCGTGTTCATCGTCCCGGTGGTCTCTTTTCCGCAGACGACCACCATCCTGCACCGTCTTAAGATCTGATGGGACATTCTCCGCATAGCCTGCATATCCTCCGCATCCCCATCATCAAGGAATGGGGAAAAGCTGTACTGCGGACAGATCGGCACATATCCCAGTTCGTAGATCTTCCGGCAGTACCGCTGTACTTTGGTCTTTCCCTCTTCTGCAGAGCAGCAGACATAAGCAAGTGCCTGTTCCAATACGACCATCTCCTTTCCTGACCAGACAAGTTTCCTCTGCCCAGCGTTTTTCCAAAAAGAAACACCCACAAAGCATTCCGGCTCTGTGGATGTCTTGTGGACATCTGGATTCTTTTCTTCCTTTTTTCAGATGTCTGGCAGACATCCGGTTACTGTGGTTCTTTATTCTCTGCTTCTGCCCCGGCTTCCAGTGCGATACGGACACGGTCGCTTCCCAGCTTATAATATGCATCCGTCACTTCGATGCCGACTGCCTGATAGCCCGACTCTGTCGCCGCAAGGATGGTCGTGCCAGCTCCGGCAAACGGGTCTAAGATCAGGCCGCCCGGCTCGCAGATCTGGATGACATCCTTCATCAGCTGGAGCGGCTTTTCTGTCACATGGATGCGGTTCTGGGGATTCCCATAACGGAACACACCCGGAAGACAGGACACCGGGCGGTTGATTGGCATCGGACCGTTGCTTCCCCACACGATGTATTCTGCCTGCTGGCGAAACCTGCCTTTTTGCGGACGGGAATTTCCTTTGTCCCAGACTGCAGTTCCTCTCCAGATCCAGCCTGCCCACTGAAGGGCATCGGTGATAGACGGGTACTGTCTCCAGTCAATAAAAAGACAGATCGGAGCCCCTCTCTTGCAGGCTTTCCGCACATCGTACAGCCATTCTGCCATCCAGTGGGTCCAGGAACGCTGATCCTTGTTATCCCCATCAAAGTCCGGCAGGGCATTCTCTGCTTTCATGCTGCTGTACTTCTGGTTGGTGGTGCGGTTGCGTTCATTCTGCTTGGTTCCCCCGGACGCATAGGGCGGATCGGTCACGACTGCATCAAAAATCCCCGGCTGGAATCCTTTTACCAGCTTTAAGGTATCCCCATGCAAGATACGCCAGTTCTCCCCTCCGGCAGACTCATCCGGCAGACAGTCCGGTTTTAAAAGATCTTCAAGTTTCAGGGTATTTCCCATAGGCATCATCCTTCCTATTGCTTATTTCCCAGATTTCTCTGGAAGTGCTTCTATCTATGGAACTGCTCATCGGCAGGTATCCTCTTTTTTTGGTACTTCTTTTTTTGGTACTTCTTTTCTCGGTGTTCTGCGCTGTTCACGGTGATCCGACAGTTCGGTTTCCACATATTCGCTGATGATTCCCAGTGCTTCATAATAATTGCCACTCTTGTGGACACGGTCTGCCATCTCGTTGGCCTGTTCGGACATCCCGGCACATCTGAGCAATCTTGAGGCATCCCCAAGGATTGAGAAAATATTTCCGTCATGCCCTAAGAGCTTCAGCTTCGGACGGGACGGATTTGGTTTCGGCTGCTGTTCCTGCATCTCGTTTTCTGGTGCTTTCACCTGTATCTGGAAATCCGAGCCGGCACCGACATAGAAATGTAAGTATAATTCACCGCCGTCTACCTTGATCTCCCGTTGCTCCAGACTTTCTCCCCAGCCATCGCTGTACTGGCCTCTCAGATACTGCCCCACCACACGGTATTCCTCTGGTGTCAGATTCTCCCGGAGTGTCAGGTTTGCACAGCCATATAAAACACCATCCTGTTCTTTTACCGCCATTGTAATACGTTCCACTTTTTCCTTAATGTCCTTATTTCGGTTAAAATAATCAATCAGGTTGCATGGCTGGTTGTCAAGCATACCGAGCCGGTTGATCTCGTCAACCTTTTCTGCTATAGATGGCTGATACTGCACCAGGTCAGGTCCTTCCAATGGTTCCGCATCATCCAAATCCACAATATCTGAATAGTCCGGGATAAACTCTGCCATCAGAGGGGACAGCATTTCCACTTCTATTTTTTCTTTGATAGGCATCACCTCACTTCCTTTCTCTGCCGTTTCTCCGGTGTTCGGGCAGTCATCTTTGCCATATCTGCCCAGTCTGCCCCTTCGATCTCCGGCAGGTTCTCGATGATCCGATAGCTTCCCTCGTAGGCTTTTCGGATATGTTCACATGCCCACCGTCCGGCAAAGTCATTGTCGGTACATACTTCAATCTCGGTAATCTCCGGGTGCTGGGACAGAAAATGTTCCAGTGCCTGCGGCTTTTTCATACTCCGCTGGCTCTGCCCTTCTTTTGGTGCACTGATCCCGCCAAGCTCCAGACGGTACTTATCCCGGCTTCCCTGTTCCAGTGTCATGTGAGCCAGCACATCCACACAGGCTTCATAAACGGCAACCCGTCTGCATCCTGTTTGTGCCGGAACACAAAAAGCGTATGCCTTTTCGCTTCCAGCCTGTTCCATCTTAAAAGCCTTTCCGCTGGCATCGTAAATCCCACGCAGGAAAGCATATCTTGCCACCTGATTTTCGTCCCGGCCTACGAACACAGCATTGTGATAGGGCAGGCTCTCATAGAGGATTCCCAGATGAACACACTGCTGTAAGACCTCTCCACTGATTCCGCGCTCTTTCAGATATCGGAACACCCTGCGGCAGTCCGGGCTGGCTGGCGGCAGGACAAACAGCTTTTTGGGCTTTGTCTCCACAGGCGGAGGGATGTAGGTGGGATACTCATCTTTCAGCATTTGCACTGCCTCCAGAAAGGAACACCCATCTACATGGATCAGGAAATTTAAGGCACTGGTTCCCCCGATATCTCTGGATTTCCAGTGCCACTGGCTGGTGAGCTCGTTGATTTTAAAGCTATCGTGGTCTGTCAGCTCCCATTCATTTCTGGCTGAAGATTTTTTCAGGCGGTTCGGCTGGTATTTCTTCAGGTACTCAATGGCGGTGATTTCCCTTGCCCGTTTGATCTCTTCTTCCGGAATCCACGGCATTACATCACGGTATCCCGGAGCTGCTCTGCCTTATCCGTTTTCTCCCACGGGAATTCCTTTCTTCCAAAATGCCCGAACACGGCACTCTGTCGGTAGATCGGCCGCTTCAGGTGCAGGGTGTCACTAATCTGGCTTGGGGTAAGCCCAAACACCAGAGGAATCGCAGCGGCGAGGCAGTCATCCGCACAAATCTTTCCGGTTCCAAAGGTATCCACCTGCACCATGACTGGCTGGGCAACCCCGATGGCATAGGCAAGGGACACCTGACATCGGCTGGCAAGTCCGGCAGCCACCATGTTTTTGGCGATGTAACGGGCCATGTATGCCCCGGATCGGTCAACTTTGGAACAGTCCTTCCCGGAAAATGCACCGCCGCCATGCGGTACCAGGCCACCGTAGGTATCCACCATCAGCTTCCTTCCGGTCAATCCGGTGTCTGCATCCAGACCTCCGCACACAAATCTGCCCGATGGATTAATCAGGATCTTGGTATCCTCATCCGGCGGCAGCATGCGGAGTGCCGGGCGCAGCACTTTCTCCCGGATCTCATGCTCCAGCTTCCGAAGGGATTTTTCCTTTTCATGCTGACAGGACACAACGACCGTATCCAGACGGACAGGTCTGTCATCTTCGTATTCCACGGTCACCTGTGCTTTTCCGTCCGGCAGGATTCCCATGATATATCCGCTTCTACGGCTTGCAGACAGTTCTCTTACGATGCGGTTCGCCAGAACCACTGGCATCGGCATAAGCTGCGGCGTATCATCGCAGGCGTATCCCACCATGATTCCCTGATCCCCGGCTCCATTGGCAAGTCCGCTCTGAACAGAAACAGTCCCTGTCCTGCGTTCTCTGGAACGTTCCACTGCCCCGGCGATATCCGGACTCTGTTTGTGGATGAGGGCATCCATATGGATTCCATCTGCTTCATAGCCTGCACTCTCCAACACCTTTCTGACGATTTCAAACACCTGTGGCTCATATCGGCTGGTGATCTCTCCTGCCACAATGATGTTCCCTTTAGTAGCCAGCACTTCGCAGGCCACCTTGGAATTTTCGTCCTCTTTCAGACACGCATCCAGAATACTGTCTGCAATTAAGTCGCAGAGCTTATCCGGATGTCCTTCCGTTACGGATTCTGCTGTATAAAATCGTTTCATAATTATTACCATCCTTTCCAACGAGTCAAAACTCGCTGCTCGTTATAAACTAAATAGATCCAGCAGAAAGCACTCCTTTTTGGAACACTTCCTGCCGGATCTGGATTATGAGCTGTCTCACATTCTGCACTTTTCTAGTACGTTCAGACACTTTTTTCCATCTGAATACTACCAACACACACCCTTACATAATCCCCCTGTTTTGAACACTTCCCAGTCTGTGCGGTCATCATTTGTCTCATTTTCTACACTTTTTGGGGGCTTTCAGACACTTTTCGTTAGAGCATTCGCTGATATTCCGTAGAGTATTTACCAAAGTTTCCACTTTTGAACACATTTTCCATCTGAATACACCTGGCATACACCCTTTATATACTCCCCTGTTTTGAACACATCCCTGCCCATGCGGTCATTATTTGTCTCATTTTCTGCACTTTTCGGGTACTTACGAACACTTCTGACTCCACACTGCCCCGGAAACCGGCACCGCCAGGACGATATTCCTGGCACCGCTCCATTCATATGAACACGTGACGAGCGTCAAAACCTTATCGTATATACACTTCAGGTAATCATCTCCGGTTTCGAACACTTCCCTCCGCTTGGCTACTTTTAGGTACTCTTGCACGGCCACCACATCTGGAAGTTTCTGCTGGAACGGGAACAGATTCCGGTCTGCTTTCAGTACCGTGACAATCTTATACTCCTGAATGCCGTCCTCTGTCTGAAGATAAGCAAAACGATGGGCGTTATAATAATCTTCCCCTGCATATAAGTCCAGGTTTCCGAAGATCGCCCCGCTGTTCATGTTGTGACCATAAATGATGAGATTCCTGCTTTCGGACACTTTACAGTCTGCCTGTAAAAACAGGCTTCCGTTGATGTCATATTCCTTTTTGTAATTCCGTTTCAGGTAAAACTCCCCATTCTCCTGTTCGGACTGAAGCACCGGGTAATCAATCCCGGTATCCGGTATGGTCAGCCATCCCTGCACATCCGGGTATTGTTCCTGGAGAGAAACAAGGTCTACCGCAGCCACCGGGCATTTTCTCCCAGCTAGTTGGTCTTTCTTTTCAGATCCTGAGGCTCCCGGAGCTTCCGGCTCCGGGAAATTCCCTTTCAGCTCTGCCACCAGCTTTTTGTTCTCCATTGGGAGATATACCATATGGTAAAGCAGGAACCCGGCACTTAAGAAAAGTGCTGCAAGGCATACCGTTTGAAAAAGTTTTTTCGCGATTTTCATCGTTCCTGTCCGGCTTTTCTCTTCTTTGGCTGACTCTTCTGTGTCTGTCCCGGCACAGGCGGTTTCCTTGCTGCTTTCAGGATTGGTTCTGTTGGAATCTGATTCTGCCTGCAGCCCTTTAAGATTCCGGTCAGGTACGACCGTCCGGGCGGATTAAAGTTCTGCATGTAATCTTTTGTCATGATATAGACAATAGCTTTGATCTCTCTTCCGCCTTTATTCTTGACGGTGATTTCCTGTTTGTCGTAAAAATCAGGATAGCCTTCATAAAGATCCAGGCTCTTTTCGCAGTCCCCGGTCAGTGACCAGAGGACGCCGTCCACATGGCTTCCCTCTTCCGGGAAGATGGTGGCAAGACCGCTTCCTGCGGCTGCAAAGGTCAGCCGATACTCCTCCAGGCGGACGGTTTCTACCACCTCCGCCTTTGGGCACCGATATGCCATCTGGTCCAGATCCATGTTGCTTCCATACGCAAAATATAATTGTTTCAGCCTATCTGCCCCCTTTTTTCTTCTTTCTTCTGGATGCCACACCCATGCCGATCAGACCGCCTGTGGAAAGGATCAGGCACAGGGCCGGAATCCAGAGGTTGGTGTCATCGCCTGTTTTCGGGTTACTTACAGACGGGGTGTCCTCCGGAAGCTTCTCGTTCGTCACTTTCTGGATGACTTCAACCACTGGGGTTTTGTCATCTACATAAGTAAATGTCACTTCATGCTTGGTCTCATCCATCTGATATCCTTCCGGTGCTTTGGTCTCAACCAGATAATAAATGGCTGCCTTATCAAATTTGCCATCCTTATAAGTTCCGATTGCAAGCAGTCCGCTGGTTGCATGACCGTTTTCATCAGTGGTCAGGGTTTCTACCACTTTGCCATCGGCATCCCTCAATTCAAATTCCGCACCTTTCAGTGCAGCTCCGGTATCCTTGTCCGTTTTCTCAATGATCAGACGTCCCTTTGCGGTATCATCTTTCATGGCTACCTTCTGGATCTCTGCGGTGTCTGCCACCTCGAAGGTGATCTCTTCCGAAACGACATAACCGTTTGGAGCCTGCTCTTCTTTCAGGGTGTATTTACCGATTGGAAGTTTTTCGATATAATGCGGCTCTTTACCGGAAGTCCAGGTTTCTACGATATTGCCATTTTCATCTGTGATGGTCAGTTTGGCTCCTTCGATCTCATTATCTCCGGTAATATCCGTTTTGCTGATCTCCACTTTGGTCACATCATCTTCCATTACCTGTTTCTGGATCTCTACAGTATTCTCCACGGTGAATGTGATGCTTTCCGCAGTGGCATATCCATCGGCCGGCTTGGTTTCTGTCAGGGTGTACGATTTTCCTACAACCAGTTCTTTGATGATGTGCGGCTCCTTGGTGGATGTCCATTTCTCAACAACAGCCCCGTTTTCATCCGTCAGCTGTAATCTGGCTCCCGGCAGTTCCTCGCCTGTGGTCAGATCGGTTTTGGAAAGTTCCACGGTTGTCGGCTCATCTTCAAATACGAACTCATAGGACACTTCTGCTTCTTTGTCTCCCTGGTACTCAAAAACAAATTCCTGTTCTTCTCCGGTGGTGACAAATCCATCCGGTGCATACAGCTCCTTCACATAATAGGTTCCGTCAATCGGCAGGTCTGCAATAAAGGAAATCTTTCCATCTACATCTGTTGTTTTTAACTCGATCAGGGTATCTGCTTCCATCAGCACCTTTCCAGATGCGGACAGGATGTCGTTCCTAGTGTACAATCCAAAGATGCCGCCTTTTAATACACGGTCGGTATCCTTTTCTTTCTTCAGGACGTTCACTTTCACCTTCTGGCGGTTGTTCTGCCAGTCCTCATCGTATACGACAACCGGGGTATCCTGATCGCGGTAGGAAAGATCTACATATCGTGGTTCTTCATCCAGGATATAACCATATGCTGTGCCTACCTCTTTGACATAATATTTTCCAACCGGAAGGTCAGATACTTCTGCAACACCGTTTGCATCGGTAGTTACAGTTGCTACCAGTTCGTCCTTGGAATAATAGTCCGGGCTTACGCCATCAGCTGCTTTGATATCTTCGGCAGCACGGATTTCGAAGGTAACGTCTGTCAGGCTTCCTGTAATGTACTCAAAGAAATGTTCCACAACACCTTTGACGTTATCCAGCAGGGTGATCTTATCGAGGAATTCGCCCTTCTTGTTTACGATCAGCAGTGCTTTCGGTACATGGTCCTGCATTTCCACTTTCTGTATTTCTGCGGTATCCTCGATGGTGAATTTCACATCCGTAGTCTTTAAATAACCAAGCGGTGCAAGGGATTCACGGAGGATATAGGTTTTTCCAACAGTCAGATATTTGATCACATGAGGCTCATCCTTTACGGAAGTCCAGCTGTCGATCACGTTTCCATCCTCATCCAGAACAGAAAGGGATGCTCCGTTCAACTCCACGCCTGTTGTCAGATCGGATTTTGTCACCTCGATGGTCGTCGGCTGGTTCTTCTTAATCGATTTCAGTTTAATGGTCTGGATGTCCTGTCCCTGATAGGTGGCATCAAATTCCAGTACCTCATCAGAGGATACAAAACCGTCCGGTGCAGAAATTTCTTTTACATAATAAGTTCCAAGCGGCAGGTCCAGGGTGAAGTGTGCCTGTCCCTTTTCATCGCTTGTAATCTCCTGTAATAAGGTGTCCGCTTTCACGATTACATTGTCACCGGATTTGATCTCATTCTTATTATAAAGACCAAAGACGGCTCCAGCTACCACGCTTCCGGTTTCTGCATCCTGTTTTTCCACGGTGATGCTTACCTTCTGGCGTTCATTGGTAAATGTCACTTCTTCGTCTACAACCGGGGTATCCTGTCCGGCATAGGTAAAGGTTACCTTTTCTCCTTTGGCATTCCAGGTGTATCCTTCCGGTGCTTTTTTCTCTTCTACACGGTATTTTCCGAGCGGAAGATTCTCGATTACGGCACTTCCGGTTTCATCGGTCGTTACCGTTGCCACCAGTGTGTCCTTTGCATATTCCAGATAACGGTTGCCGTTCTCATCTGTCTGATGGTCTGCGGTATAGATATCCTCGGAGGCGTAAACTTCAAACACGGCTCCTGCAAGGCTGGCTTCCTCATAAGTAAAGTCTTTATCAAAACCTTTGACTACTTCGCCTTCTTTGCGGATGGTCAGTCTGCCCTTAGCTGGGTGGTTCTCAAAATCCACCTCGATGATCAGGTCACCGCTGACCGGATCTTCCTGGTATGCGGTATCACTGTCTACCTTGATTTCCACGGTATTGGTGCTGTGGGTATATCCATCTGGTGCAGTCACTTCTTCGATGCGGTAATTTCCACAAGCCAGATTCTGTGGCAGGATCAGGTATCCGTTTTCATCCGTAAAATAGGATTTATGTACCGTAGTGGATGGATAAGTAGTCACTTGTTCTACATATTTCTTGTTATCCAGATCGTATACTTTAAATTCAGTATTCGGAACCAGAACAGATTTCTTTGTCTCGTCATCTTTTTTGACGATTTTTAATTTTGCTTCAAACTCTTCGTCCAGAAGCACACGCCATACCTGCGGTTTCTCTGGATTGTTCTCTGAAATCACAACTTTGAAATCATCAACTGGTTTGAAGTTGTGCGGTGTGGTGGTTTCTCTTACAATGTAAGTCCCGTATGCAAGCGGAATGGAGCATGCATATCCACGCTCATCCGTGAACATTTCTGTCTGTCCGTCTGCAGTCAGCACGACCGGAGTAGCGGATGTAAAATCATAGGAACCGTCCTTATTTTTCTTCAGGCTGCTCTCCAGATATGCACTGAATCCCACACCTTTTAACAGATCGGCATCGGTCTTTCCGTTGTTGGCGGCTTTGATGACCTGAAACGGCTGTTTGATCACATCTTCCAGAGAAGTTACGGTACGTTCTACCGTCTGAACCAGATCTCCCTCGTCATTACACTCCAGATCATGTTCTCCCGGGTCTGCCAGATATCCGACAGGCGGAGTCAGTTCTTTAACGTAATACTTTCCGAGATAGAGGTCTGCGACTTCTGCATTTCCCTCTGTATCCGTAGTCAGGGTTGCAATCTGTGTTCCTGCCGGGTAAAGAACACCTGTCTGTCCATCTGGATGTACGATATCTTCACGGGCATACAATCCGTAAACAGCACCCTCAAGGGTTGCATCTCCCTGTGCGGTCTTTCCGGTTTCGGAATCCTCTTTTACCAGTTTGATCTTCGCATTGATCCGCTCATTCTGGAACGTATGGTTGAAAGAAACCGTTGCCTCTTTGTCTGTTGTGTACTGGAAGGTAAAGGAGTACACATCCTCGCCGTTTCTCACATATCCAGCTGGTGCACCCAGCTCTTTCATGTAGTAGCTGTTGGCTATCGGCAGGTCTGCCTGATATACGGCTTTTCCGTCTGTTCCGGTCACTGCTTTCTCAATGAGAGTATCTTTCTTGACCACAATGGTTCCGTCCGCTGCTTTGATGTCATTTCCGGCATACAGACCATAAGTGCCGCCCGGAAGGTATTTCCTGGTTTCCTTATCCTGCTTGTATACACTTACGCTTGCTTTCTGGCGGTCATTTTTGAATGTCACGCTTCCCATGACCTTTTCTACGTTGCTTCCAGCATAGGAAATGGTGATCTCCTGGCTTTCGCCTGTGCATACCAGATTTTGTGGTGCCTGCATTTCTTTTACTACATATTTCCCCAGATATAGATTATCCAGTGTGGCACTTCCGTCATCTCCGGTGGTAAGTCCGGCTTTGACTAATGCGTCTTTTTTGTAGACTACTGTTCCGTCTGCGGATACAATGTCCGACGCGGCATAAACGTTATAAACCGCACCTTTCTGTTTCTGCTCGGTATAAACAAAGGAAACACCATCATCAGTTACCTTTGCCCCAGTCAGAACTTCTCCTAATTTATAAACAGTCAGGCTTGCCATCTGTTCAGCATCAGTAACGGTCTGTTTTACAGTGCCGCCGATGACCAGGTTCACATCGTAAGCCTTAGTGTCCAGCAGGTATCCGTTTGGTACGGAGATCTCTTTCAGGTATACGGTATCCTGTGTTTTTGTGATCGTAACGCTGGAAGCTCCGTTGTCATCTGTGGCCGGCATCTTCGTGATCAGGTTCTTTCCGTCCTTGTCACTGTAAACGCCATAGACTGCACCTGCGATGGCTTTGTTGCTCTTACGGTCTTTCTTTACGATCTCCAGAGTTGCCTGTTTTACCCATGATACTTTAAAATCTACATATTTCTCATCGGTCACACCCTCGCCAAATACCAGGGCAAGGTCCTGTGTCTCGCTTCCGGTGGTGATCTTATAAGCGGAGTAGTCTTTGATGATGCCTCCTTTCATGGTGGAAGACCATTCCCCTTTGACATCCACTGCCTGTGTCAGCGGTGCAGATAAGTAGAATTTGGTACCGCCGCAGATCTCCACGGATGCACCTGCACTGCTGGTCTTTCCGGTTGTCACATTATGCAGTCTGACACCGGACGGCAGCTTCATGGTGATGGTCTGCAGTTCGGATGCCTTGAAGGTGATCTCTTCTGTTCTCTGGCTGTTGCCGCTGATATATGCGGTAACATCTGCATTGGAGAAACTCATGTCCACTTCCGGTATCTCCGGCTGGCTCATGCAATAATTGTAGAGTTCCATTGCCAGAGCCTGTCCGGTTGCATTCGTACCGGAAAAAGCGTCACTACTGTTATTGGCATAAGACGCAGCCAGATGGACAATGATAAACTGTTTTCCAGCGGAAAAATCAGGATGTTTCTCTGAGAAAAATCCATTTTCGCCGGATGCTTTTGTGCCGTAGTAGCATACTTTTGCCAGTGCTTTGCTGTCACCCAGTTTGGTGATCTTATAGACACCATCCCCAGGTCCTGCCTTGGACGGCTGCACACAGTAGGCAGTTGCAGACACGTTTCCAAATTTTACGGTATATTTATAAGTTACATAGGAACCCAGACCGTAGTCTGCATAATAGTATGCAGCCCCTCTTGTCACATCTACGTCCTGTGTTGCTCTTGTACTGGTATTGACTGCGGTGAATGAAACGGTTTCCCCATCTTCCATTGCCATCAGGTCAATATCCTGTTCCCCTGCCTGCTCCAGAACATCGCTGAGTGTCAGCCCGGATTCTTCATCGGTTGTATTTTCCGTTTCGGATTCCTCTAATGCAGCATCAAACTCGGATTCGGAAAGTCCGTCCTGAAATTCGGGTTCTGTTTCTTCCGGTTCTTCTGTTTCAGATTCAGCTGTCTCCGGCTCAACAATTTCTGTCTCTACAGGCACTGTCTCAGTTTCTTCCTGCGAGGCAGCTTCCTCATCATCAGAACCTGTATCCTCTTCGGTAACTGCCTGTTCTGTCTGCGGTTCACTCTGAGCTGCTGTCACAGGCTCTTTTACGATCAGGTTTCTCCCAATCTGATAAACCGGGTGGTTCTGGTTGACTGGCTCCACATAATAAACAGCATGGTAAGTGTCTGCATGGCTGGTGCTGAAGTTCTCCCCGGCGTCATTCTCTGCTTTCTGGAATGTCACTTTGACTTTGCTTTCGTCCTTGATTTCCAAATTTGTAAAATCCGTGGAAACATCAAAGTCCTGTCCGACTTCCAGCTCCAGATCGGTGGCTTTTACCACTTCATTTTCATCCAGCTGATCCTTTACGGATTCATACGCTGGCGGTTCCGCCGCTTTCGGCTCTTCCGAAGCATACACCGTCAGCGGTGAAATGACCGTGGATAAGATGGTGACTGCCGCCATCACCCCTGAAAGGATTCGCCTGAATCGATATTTACTCTTCATGTTTTCTACCTCTTTCTTCTTTTTCTTCATTTTGCATAAGAACAGCCGGATGTTTCCACCCGGCCTGTCTGTTCTCATTATTCTGTTATCTCGCATCATCTGTCCGTCTTGGATTCTGCAGACAGGCATAGGTACTTTTGTCATACCGCCATGCCTTATCCCCGTCCAGATTGGCAAGCAGATGCTTCCGCACATTTTTGTATTCGTCCCCGATCAATCCGAGGCGGAGCAGAAAGGTGCGGAACGTAAATGCCGGGTTATCCCCGATCTCCGTCTTTTTTGCATGGGTACAAGATTGGTTGATCGCCTGTGCGGATATGGCAAGTGCCAGTGTGATATTCGACCGGACTTTTCCTGCATGGAGGGTGCTTTCAAAACAGCGCCATTCCAGTGTTCCCTTTGAAAAAACAGCGTGTAGGTTTAATGCATAATACCTTGTCCAGTTGTAATGCTCGGAACTTCCGTCATTTCCCTCATACCATGCCCTTTTGAATTTTTCCATTGTAATGGTGCTGTTGGGCATCCTGCGGATCTTCTCCAATACCATAGGACGGACTTTCTGGCAGTACTCATCCTGTCTTCTGGTCTGTACATTCAAGGCTTTGAACAGAATATCCTCTTTGCAGTACATGATCGTCAGTGCATTTTTCAGACTCCTTGGTGTATGGTTGGATGCGTCCACATGGACATGCATGCCACAGGATGAATTGACAAAAGCACCTGCGTTTTTGACACACCGCACCACTTCCTGGAGTTTCCCCATTTCCGAATATTCCAATTTCGGGGATACCATTTCTGTCGAATAATCTCCATCGGCATCTATTACAGTACCATTTGCCAGCCTTTCACAGTCGATACTGCTGTCCCTTGAAAATTTCCACGTTTTTCCATCTGAATCTTTTACACACCAGGAATCGTAAGAACGGATATGATATGGCTCTGTTCCGAACATTCTTCCAATCGCAACAGCCGCATCATAGCGGCTGATACCTGTCATCTCAATCTCTGTACCAAAATACTGGTCTTTTAGGTCGATCTGCTTCACCCACCCTTCGCTTCTGGAACAGGTGATCCGCTTTGGATCTCTTCATCTACTGCTTTCAAATTTCTGCCTATTGCTTCAATGACATTGACAGTGACACCATTACCGGCCTGCTTGTAAAGCTGGTTATCCGATGTTTCTTTTTCCATCTTGGAAATCTGACCATCCCGGTATCCCTGCAGCCGCAGACACTCCCTTGGCGTCAGCCTGCGGATTCTGCCGTGGTAAATCACTCCATGACGGTCAGTTGCCGTAATGGTGAACATTGGCTCTTCCGGTTCTTTCATCCTTCTTCCATTCTGGCGGACTTTTTCCCTGGCCGGTGTCAGCACTGCCCTTGGCGGTTCTTCCACCAGCACCCCGGAACTTTCGCCCCTGTGGTTATGGATGCTGGAATCCTGTCTGGTATTCAGACATCTTGCAACGTCTGTCACCAGCGGCGGAGGGGAGATATCTACAAAATGTAGTGTTCCCTGCTGGTTTCCGGTCGTCAGGGTATGGGCGATCTCATGCCCGACTCTTCCCCTGCGGCTGTTGATTCCCGGATATCCGAGATCGATGCTGTCCCCCTCGTAGGCCATCTTGTATCCTTTTCGTGTGTTTTCCTTGATTGGGATACCGACTTCGTATAATCCGGTCTTGCCGCCCATACCACCAGCCCCGCTGGTCAGCGTGCAGCTCAGTCCTTCTTCTGCGTAGACTCTTTCTCCCTGTTTGCCAGCATGGACTTGTATAAGAGCTGTTCCATTTGCTTTTGGGAAAGGTAATATTTTTCCGGCACATCTTCCATCAAGATATCCGACAATATACACCCGCTTCCTTGACTGGGGGACTCCGAAATCCTTGCTGTTAAGCACCTTCCATTCGACATGATACCCCAGTTCAGATAGCGTACTGAGGATGGTGTGAAACGTCCGGCCTTTGTCATGCGAAAGCAGACCGGGTACGTTTTCAAGGAGAAAATACGCAGGTCGTTTGTCTGCAACCAGTCTGGCAACTTCGAAGAAAAGGGTTCCTCTTGCATCGGCAAATCCTTCCCTTCGTCCAGCGATGGAGAATGCCTGGCAAGGAAATCCCGCGCATAAAAGATCAAAGTCCGGCATTCGTTCTGTTTCAATATTTCTTGCGTCATTGCAGAACCACTCTCCTTCCGTATCAAACAGCACCCGGTAGTTGTGGTCTGCATACGCATCCGCTTCACAGTGTCCGACACAGGTGAAGCCTCCTGCCCTCTGCAGCCCTTCTCGGAATCCTCCGATTCCACTGAAAAGGTCAAAAAATCGAATTGTTCCGGCTATCAGCCTCCCTTCGCTGCGAAAAAAAACAGTGCAGATTTCTCTGCACCGTCTCAGTCTTTTAGTTTCTGTTTTTTGATGTCTATTCTTCTGCATCCTCTAGCTCTGTTGTTTCTGGTTCCGTCTCTTCGGTTTCCGACTCTGTTTCATCCGTTTCCTCTTCGTCTGCTTCGTCTGACGCTGTTTCATCTGGCTCCTCGGTTTCCGGCTCTGTCGGCTCTTCTGACTCTGGCTCTTCGGCTTCCGATTCTGTCGGTTCTTCCTCTGTTTCGGCTTCTTTCAACTCCGGCTCTTCATCCGTTTCTGATTCTGCAGACTCAGCTTCTTCCAGTTCCGTTTCGGATGGCTCTTCTTCCGGTTCCGTAGCTTCTGCTGATTCCGCTTTCCATTTGGCTTCCTCTTTTTTGAGTGCTTCTTCGATCAGTCCGATCAGGAAGTCTTTCTGTTTCATGCCGTTCTTGGCGAGGACTGCTTTCAGTCTGGAAAATAAATCCTCGGTTACCTGTACTGCTACTGTTCTTAAATCTGCCATGTTCGTCTTTTCTCCTTTTCTTGCTATGTGTTCTTCAATTACCATCTCAAGGTATTTTGGTATGCTGATTCCTAACTCTTCGACCTCCAGTTTTACTTTCTCATGCAGCTCTACCGGGATCTTTCCGCATATGTTTTTCATCTCCATTGCGTTTGTTCTCCTTTCTTTTTTCTATACACAACATACCCTAAAACGTGACAGAAAGCTATTCACAATACCCAACGAATATGAAACCTTCAAAAGCACCCAAAGGATGCAGATCTAATAACATTCAATAGGCATCACCCCTTTCAAAGATCCGTGATTTATACTAATTTGACTGCTTGAATTTTAGCTATTTTATCGCCGGGAAAGACTTGACTTGTTCAGAATGCATCCTCAAGCCCGGAGAGAAAATCCAGCATCTGTGATGGGATTTCTTCCTTCTTTGAAACACTTTCCCCGGAGCCTGAAATGGAAACACCTGCCAGTTCTTCCCGGATTGCCTGCCGGATACTTTTCTCCAGCTGGTTGTTTTCCTGATCTTTTAAGATCACTTGAACCAGATAGCTGCTCTTCTGCCCATCCGGAACACTTTGCAGGATCTCCCATGCCTTTTTGTGGTCCGGGTTATCAAGGTTCAGGCGGAACGAGAAAACGGGTCTCTTTACTTCGCGCACATCTGCCCCACAATCCGCTCATAGCCGGAAGCGTTGGCGTGTACGTCTGTCAGGTAAACCTGCCGACACAGCCCGTCCTGCGGTGTCACGTGCCGTTTCAGAATGCTGGCTCCGCCGCCCATGATTACAGACGGAATTGCCTTCAGATCGAACCCGGCTTCCATAATTGCAGACAGTATTTTCTCCGTGTAGAGCCTTCCCTGCCGGACAATGATTTCTTTTGCGACCGGGTCCATGCTACAGCTCTGACCGTTCAGAACACGTTCAATCTGAATGTCCGTTACAGACAGTCCAGTATTTCTGCGTACCTGTTCGGTAATCTCATCCACACACCGTATCACACCAAGCTCCAGGCTGCGGCAGGTTGCGGCGTTTGGAACACTATTGTCCAGCCGCATCAGGTCTACGGTCCAGCCACCGATGTCTGCTAGAAGAACAGAAGGCTCATCCCGAACACATTCCGGGTGGAGAGCCAGTGCCGAGTAACCCTGTGGGAACAGTTTTACATCCTGAATCTGGATCTCATAGCTTTCATCCTCGTACCGGAAACGCAAAGGCTGCTCTTTCCGAAACAGATATTCCCGGAAACTTTTTTTCTCCCTGCCAAAACTTGCCAGTGGGAGGCCGGCTGCCAGAACCACATCTGTTTTCCTCTCTCCCCGGCGGTAGCGGATCTCCTGTGCAATGGCTGCCATTGTCAAAAGATAATAATTGTCATTGGAGGTTTTGCTTCTTACCAGCGTCTGCCGCCCAGTTCCACACACATAAAATTTCCCATTGTACTGCAGGACATTCTGCATGGTGTACGGCTCGTAATCGTATCCGGTCAGCCCTGTCGGGAAGCACACGTGGGGAGTTTTGATGGCATAATATCCATGATCGATTCCTATAATGATAAGTCACCACATCCTTTCTTGGTTTTTCTTGTTCTTTTCCAGCAGGTGGTCTTTTGGTCTGGAAAAATAGAAAAAGGGCAGAACCCCGAAGAGTCCTGCCCATGATAAAAATTATTCATTTTGTATAACATATTTTTAAAGTATCTAATATATCGATTTTGAAACAAAAAGTTTTATAATACTACAGTGATCACAACGCTGTATCTTTTATATTGTATATGTAGGTGTCTCAATAAGTTTCAAATATTCTTGCAATTTACTTTTTAATGTCTCCACTGCCATCTTTCGAGTCTTTTTTCCTAGACTTAATTCATCAATATCTATTTTTTCCAATGCATTCTTTAAATTTGGAATATCTGGTTTAAAAAAGTCGTTTAAATTTGAAAAACTATATACTTTCTTTATTCCAGTTATAAAATTACGTATTTCTATAACTTTTGCATTTTTCAATTCTTCAATAAATTTTTCTGGATCAATATAAGAAAAAAAAGCATTACTCGTTGTATACGTTTGACTACGTTCTTCACATTTTATTTCAAAATCTTCATCCCAACACCTGTGATCACATAAGAAAGCATTATCTTCTATTTTTTCTTTGTTTTCTTTGTTATCAAGTATTGCAAACAATGGTTTTACAATTTTATTGTATTTTTGAACAAAGTCAGTGTCTTCACTTAAAACTTCTAAGTAACGACGTTCAAATTTTTCTGTATAAGTTTCCAATTTCTTTGCCATTGAATTAATGATCTCATCATAATTAAAACAATTAAAACCGTTATATTCCATTTGTAAAAAAGTGACAATCATATCTTTGAAATATCGAGGTTCATATTTTTGTTGTTTCAATTCAATGCAAATTTGAGAAATAAGTTCCTCTAGTTCATCATCTTCTAATTCCCACCAAAAATATAATTTCGAATATTGCAATGAATTTTCAAATGCTCTTGAATCATCTAATTTTTTCTGCATATTAGCTATTTCCAAAATAGTTTCTTCTACATATTCCTTATTCAAATCACATTGCAATAAATAATTATCCACAAATCTATATCCATATACTCTATTTTCAGCACTCTTTATATCGTAATATACAATTCCCGATTTAGAAGAATTTTTTTTCCATGAATATGCGGGCTTTCCTGATTTTATTTTAATAGCTGAAAGTATTGTATACTTCAAAACATTATCTAACTCACGAGAAATATATTTATGTTCTTCAAATGCAATCGCATCTATAATAATATAAAATTTTTCAAATGCAATTAACGCAAAAATCAAAGTACGAATATTGTAATGTCTTTTCTCTTCAAAAATGTTTACGATTTTTTGCTTATTTGAAATTAAGTAGTCCTTTACTTTTTTTTCTTTAATAAATTTCTCTACAACAGCAGTATATACCTCTGCCAAATTTGGCTGATAGTAAATTGTTAATCCTATAAGTTTCTCCTTTACTTTTTTGTAAAAAATGTCTTCTGAAAAAAGCTGTTCTGCTCGTTTAATTAACTGCTCTTTTGTATAACTTATCTTACTATCCTTTTGTCTTCCTTTTTCATCTAATTCTATTCTATCATCTATTGCTATCTGATACTTATGTGAAAGCCCTCTCGAAAAATTAATTTTTCCAATCTCATTTTGATTAGCAATCAAGATAACTTTTATATCATTATGTTCAACTAAGTTGTTAATGATTCCCAGTGTTTGATTGATTTCCAATTCGCATCTCTCTACGTCATCAAAAATAATTATTACATCTTTCAATTCCTTTACATCCGAAAGCTTGGGTAACTCCTTAGTGTCTACATTAAAATATTTCATTCCTGCGGTAATTAATTTGGACGTAAATGTTATACCTTTTTCAACTATCTGTCCCGTTTTTTCACCTAAGTTTTTGTCTATAATTTCTTCCACCATTGACGAATAAATTTCATCCATAATTTGTCCTGAAGATGATACGCCGTATAAAGAAATATAATAAATTCTTTTTTCGGCTAATTCTTCCTTCATCTTCATTAACAATTTTTCTTTTACAAAAAATGTCTTTCCTGCTCCCCATTCTCCATCAATTAATACAGCTTGACGATATCTTTCGTCTTTAACATATTCCAACACATTTTTTATGATATCATCATCTTTCATTACCATAGAAAATTCCTCCTCTAGTATAGTTTCTTCTCTTTTGTCTTTTTGTTTTTTCAGTAAAAAGTTGGTTTTTTATTATTTTTTCTTTATAAAACTCTATTTTCCAATAATGATATCACAAAAATAAGTTGAGGTATATTTCTATTTGTTTTTTAGTCCAGATCTTTGATGCACACTCTAATCTCTTTTGGAGCCTTTTCATAAAACTCCTGAATCCACAACTCGTGTAACCTATTTTCTGATTCTGTATTGCCCATATTTCCGACACAACCTCCTGTTTCCCGGAGTGCTTCCAGGCAATCCCATTCCTTTTTGAAGTCCCCTGCAAATTCCATCCATATTTTTATATGATATTCCTTTAAACCAAGATAATAAATCAGATAAGTCAGCCTGTCAAAATCAGCTAATTGCATTTTTTCTTTCTTGAGTAATAACCTTTTATCATGCTCGCTGCATAAATATAAAAATGCAAGCTGTTCTATTTTTGCCTGCTCCATATATTTCTCCTTTCTCTTCTGCTTTGTCTCACTTTTACAACCGATTCTACCTTGTCCAATCGTTAAAATCAATACAGATGGTGCAAAAAGTGAGACAAACCATCCTTTTACCAGAGAGGAAGAGATTTAAAATGCCAAAGCCAAGGACACAGTCTGGTGAGAAGAATCTGATCAGCCAACGGTTGATTGAGCTTCGCAGGACTCACAATATGTCTCAGCGTGATCTTGCCTATAAACTCCAGTTAGCTGGTTACGATATGGATAAAAATGTAATCACCAGAATCGAAACAAACAAGCGTTATGTCACTGATCTTGAATTAAAAGCCATTGCTGAAATCTTTCAGGTTTCATACATATTTCTCATTGATGGCAAAGACGAATAAAAGTGACAAATGGGGAAGTTTCTTTCGTGCTTCCCCATTTTATCCGTCCTTATTACAGATTCAGTAGTTCTAAGATTTTCTGCATACCGGCCTGATATAAAGATTCCGCATATAATATCCATCTTTCACTGACTTCTGTAACATATGCGTCTATCGTTTTTCGCTTTTCTTTTGATAATCCCATTGTCTGAACCTGTTCTTCATATTTTGATATTTTTTCCAGCATTTCCTGGTACACTGAATTTTCTTTCAGCTGTTCTTCTACATCATCAATCCAAGTATCCATCAGCAACTCCAGCAGTTTCTGTGTGTCACCATCATCCTTTCCCAGTATTGCTTTTTTTATTTTCCCCAGCATAGCTCCATAAGAAATCATTTGAGCCTGTCCCATATAAAAATGGTACTGTTCTTCTATCATTTCCTTTTCGCTCTCCAGTCGGAAATATTGATGCACTGCCTTATGCTCTTCTGTCGTTAGACTGATTGCCTGATTCGACTCCATAAATGTTTCTATTACTGGATACCTCTCTGTAAGTTCCAGTATTTTATTTTGCAGTCTCTGGTATTCCGCATCATGCTTTTTCAGATAGGTGCAAACCTGTTCTCCTATCCGTATCCCCAAGCATTGCTCATTCCAGATGATATCTGGCTGTGCTGTCATATCGGTGTCTCCCTTCTGTGTAGTTTTCCTGTTCCAAGCACAAGACTATACCACACTTCTGGGAGAAAGCTATTCACCAAACCTACTGAAATCTCCTGGCAGATCCTGTGCAACCTATCCCTTTTCCCACAAAAAAACTGGTATGAAAGACTCCTTGTTCTCTCATACCAGCTATCTATTTCTTATTTAACTGAATACACATTCTTTTCTATTCTCTGTGTATCCTGTACTTATTTATGGCAAAAATCAGACTACAGACACGCTATACACTCTTATGCTACATAATCCAGTTTACTGCATCCAGGTTCGAATGTCACATTGAAAATTCCAACCTGAGAAGTAGAAATCGGTGCAAGAA
>ERZ773118.773-NODE-773-length-27669-cov-28.3065_pt1 | contig 27669 bp, 23 predicted proteins | sample MGYA00580562_ERZ773118 | MGnify/ENA primary metagenome ERZ773118 (study PRJEB29015, sample SAMEA2737878) | human gut metagenome | biome: human gut; feature: human-associated habitat; material: faeces | place: China | collected 2012 ... | reverse complement strand
TGACTGATTTCGGCGCGTTTGTTGAGCTGGAGCCAGGTGTGGACGCACTGCTTCACGTATCCCAGATTTCCAGGGAGCATGTTGAAAAGCCTGCTGATGTTTTAAGGATTGGCCAGGAGATCGAGGCTAAGGTAGTGGACTTTAACGAGGCTGACCACAAAATCAGCTTAAGCATCAAGGCTATGCTGGCGCCTGCAGCACAGGACGCTGACGTGGCTGACGTGGACATCGATGCCATGTCACAGTACACAGAAGAATAATAAGAATTGGATTCATGAGGACTGGTTATGGGCTTTGGCCCATAGCCAGTTTTTAGGTTTGCCGGGAGAAGCTACTTCATGGCAGGGTTCAGAAGCAGGGATGCCTCGAAAATCCCGTTACTGTAATCGAATTTCAATATGCCGTGATACCGTTCCACCAGATACCGCACAGAGGTGGTGCCGGTTCCCATATCCTCCCGTTTGGATGAGAGGAAACGTCCGTCCTTCATCCGTATGTGATGGGAATAGGTGTTCTGTATGGAAAGGGCGATCATGGATTCGCCGGCCTGACCGATGTTGATGGTGATGGAGGGCGTTCCCTGAGTCTGCCTTTGACATGCCTCCACCGCGTTGGAGAGAAGGTTGCCCAGGATGGTGCAGAAGTCTATCTCCGGGACAGGAAGGCTCTGAGGCAGGGAGATGGAGGAGTTCACCGCGATTCCCTGGGTCTGGGCAGTCTGTATGTAGTAATTGAGCAGCGCATTGGAGGAAGGGTTCTGACAGTACCGGGTGGTTTTCAGAGTCGCGTAGGAGCCCAGATAGTCATTGATATACTCCAGGGCAAAGTCTGTCTCCTCCTGCTCCAACAGTCCCTTGATTGTGATGAGATGATGGCGGTAATCATGGCGGGCCTTCTTGAATTGTTCCAGATTATACTGGAGCGTGGCCATCTGGGATTTCTGTACGCTGTCCAGCAGCCGGATGGTCCGGTACTGCTCCTTGACCGCGTAGCTTTCAGCCAGCCGGGACAGAATCCTCAGACTCACATAGTGGACCGTGTAGATACAGGCAAACCAGCAGACAGCAAAAAAAGCCATGTCAGGATGGTGCTGGAGCATGCGGGAAGGGGACAGGGAGCGGATTGCCAGCCGGAACATGATGAAAAAGAGCACCGGAATGGCAGCCAGATAGTTCCAGACCGGAAGAAGCCTTGTGTATTCCACTGCCTTGTTCAGATATTTGTGCAGAATATAATAGGCTGCCCAGACCATGAGAAACAGAAAAATAAGATTGCCCAGCAATTCATCCCTGGTTATAAGGAAACTGCTCTCATAAAGGGAGACCGAAGCATTGGACAGGTCCGCGCAGTACGCGGCGGTATCCGTGAAGTTCTTAAAAAGGAAAAGGGAATAGATGTTCACAGGCCAGTCCGTCCGCACCATCCATTTACAGACCAATATGTTGGTCGTCATGGTGGTACAGGCCCACGCCATCTCCAGCCAGGGCCGGTTCAGGAAATGCCGGAAGCATGTCAAGCCCAATAGGCATACAAAAAACAGGTATCCCATAAGAATACCTGCGGTTTTTGACATGGTATACCGCCACTCCCCGCGGAATACCGCCAAAAAGGGAACGATGATGAATATGATTTTAGCCAAAATCACACATATCAGCTGTATCTGTGCAAAGTTCATCAGATGCCTCCATTTAGTTTGGAGAACTGGTAATCTGCATACTGCTGATGAATCTGCGACCGCATGGTCCTGGTAATAGGCAGATGTTCTCCGGTTGTCAAAATGAACTCTGATTTCTCCATGGAGAATACCTTGTCCATGTTGATGATGCAATTCCGGTAGCAGCATATAAACTGGGAGTAGATAAGGAGCATGCCGGAAAACTCTTCAAACCGCATATAAGTGCGGACCGTCTTGTCCGGAAGATGGATTTGTATGTAGTGGTTTGAATAATCTGTGTAAAGGATGGAGTCAATGGGAATCTTAAGCATAATGCGGCTTTCCTTTACCTCTATATAATGACTCTGCTTCCTGCGGGACACAGACATAAAATACTCCATGGTCTGACAGAGCTTCTCATAGCGGATGGGCTTTATCATGTAATCCAGGGCCCGGACCTCATAACCCTTCAGGGCAAAATCCGTACTGCTGGTGGTGAACACGATGGTACAGAAATCATCATCCTTACGGACCCTTTCAGCGATTCGGATGCCGGAAGTCTCATTGCGGAGAAAAATATCTATGAATATAAGGTCAAAGCTGCCTCTTTGCCAGCAGCGAAGGAAGTCGGCGGCGGTATTGAAGATGGTCGTCTGCTGGCAGGTATGTGTGTCGGAGCAATAGGTGGATATAAAGCCGGCTAACTGACGGGCCTCATCTATCGAGTCGTCGATGACTGCAATGTTCACGGTGCCCTTCCTTTCTTTATGTATGGTTACAGGGTAACAAAAGGTTTATAAATTATCCTGTGACGGTACGTTATGAAACAATCCATATAGGTTCAGTATAATATACAACAAATTAAATTGCAAGGGCAATTGGAATAAGTTGTAAGTGCGGTATAGGCAGGCCCCTGCTTGGGTATAATCCATTTGTACTTATTTTGTAACAGCAAGAAAGGAGCAAGAACCTACATGGGAAAGTCTAAGAAGAATGAGGGATTTGATCCTCATAACCTGAGTGCGCAGGACCAGCTTAAATTTGAGATTGCCCAGGAACTGGGGTTGGACGCAAAGGTCATGGAGGGAGGATGGAGGAGCCTGACAGCCAAGGAAAGCGGCAAGATAGGAGGCCTTATCACAAAGCGCAAGCGGGAACTTAAGAAAGAGGCATTGCAGCAGGAATGATTTTCCGATATACTGTTTTATATCTTTAATCAGGAATGATACAAAGGAGACGGGAATGAAGATAGGAATGATCTGTTTTACGGCGAGAGGCGCCGGAATATGCCGCCTGCTGTGCGGCCGGTTCAGGGATACGGGAACTGAGTGCCGGGGATATGTGCCGCGGCGCTTCTGGAAGCCGGAATGGGAGGCGGAGGGAATCCTGCCTCAGGACAGGTCCCTTTCGGAATGGACCGGATCCATGTTTGGACAGAAGAGGGCGCTGGTATTCATCGGTGCAGCCGGTATTGCGGTCAGGGCCATTGCGCCCTATGTCCGGGATAAGATGACAGACCCTCCTGTGGTGGCGGCTGATGAGGCGGGACATTTCTGCATTCCCCTGTTGTCAGGCCATGTGGGGGGAGCCAATGAGCTGGCTGAAAGAATGGCGGGCTGGCTTAATGGCATACCGGTCATAACCACGGCAACAGATGTCAACGGTGTGTTTGCAGTGGATGTCTTCGCGGCCCGAAACGGTCTTTGCATCACAGACAGAAAAGAGGCCAAAGAGATTTCCGCCTGGCTGCTGGATGGCGGGGAGGTGGGCTTTTTCTGCGATTCGGAGTGCCATGGGGCGGAGGGCGCCAGGGACATATGCAGGCATAATATATGCATGAATAGGGTGTGCGGGCATAACATATGGATTACATTCCGAAACAGTGAAAGACCCTCCTTCCTCCGCCTGGTTCCAAAGATGGTTGTGGTGGGCGTGGGCTGCAGGAAGGGAACACAGCCGGATGTCCTGGAACGCCGCGTTCTGGAAGCGCTGGAGGACAGCGGTATTGACCCGGCGGCGGTAAAGGCACTGTCCACCATTGATATTAAGGCCGGGGAGGCAGCTGTGTCGCAATTGGCCGGCAGGTACGGGTGGGAGCTCCGCACATTTACAGCCGGGGAACTGCTGGCTGTAAAAGGAGAGTTTGAGGAATCCGAGTTTGTAAGAACCGCGGTGGGCGTGGGCAATGTCTGCGAAAGGTCCTGCACAGCCGGGGGAGGAATCCTTCTGATACATAAGCGGGCCGGAGAAGGAGTGACGGTGGCGGCGGCCATAGAGCCGGTCGCAAGAGCCGGTCACAGCCAGTAACAGCCAATCACAGCCAGTAACAGCCAGTCACAGGTAAATTAGACATTGAGAAATGCAGTCGGATATGATATACTTTTCCATAGTTTAAGTCAGATGTTGGACAGCGGGTGAGACTATGGGAGATTCGTACATCTATAAGAATCAGAAAAAATTGAGATGGGGATACACCACAGGTACTTGTGCGGCAGCGGCTTCCTTGGCAGCTGCCGTTATGTTGTTGCAGGGCAGGAGAATGGAGCAGGTGTCCCTGACAACGCCAAAGGGAGTCCGTCTGGACCTGGAGGTGGAGGAAATGGATATAAAGGAGAACTGTGTCTGCTGCGGTGTCAGAAAGGATGCAGGTGACGATCCGGATGTGACGGACGGTCTTATGGTGTATTCACAGGTCCGGCTGCCGGACGCGGACAGCGGCGGCGCCGGAGATGCGAGAGAGGCCGGAAATGCGAGAGAGGCCGGAGATAACACAGATGCCGGAGATAACAGAAATGCCTGTGGGGATTATGTGTATGAGAAAGACGGATTGCGCCTGAATTTATCCGGAGGAGTGGGAGTGGGAAGGGTAACCCGGTGGGGTTTGAGCTGCGAAGTGGGAAAAGCTGCCATTAACCCGGTTCCCAGGCAGATGATATTTGAACAGGTGGCCGGTGTGTGCCGGGAAGCTGGTTTTAAGGGAGCGCTTTCCATTGAAATCCGTGTGCCGGAAGCCCTGAAGGTGGCGGATAAGACCTTTAACAGCCGTCTGGGAATCCGGGGAGGCATATCCATACTGGGGACCAGCGGAATAGTGGAGCCCATGAGCGAGACAGCGCTTCTTGACACCATACGGCTGGAGCTGAGGCAGAGGATCCGCAAGGGGGAGAAGAACCTTTTGGTGACACCGGGAAATTACGGTGAGAGCTTTGTGGGCAATGTACTTGGACTTGGCCTGGGACAGGCTGTGAAATGCAGCAACTTCATAGGCAGTACCATTGACATGGCGGTGGAAGAAGGGGCGGAGTCCATACTGCTCATAGGCCATGGCGGTAAGCTGATCAAACTGGCAGCAGGTATCATGAATACCCATTCCTCCTGGGCGGACGGGAGAATGGAAATCCTGGCAGCCCACGGAGCTGCCTGCGGCGCAAAAAGGGAGCTGGTGGAACAGATTCTGGAAGCAGTGACCGTGGACGAGGGGCTGCGCCTCCTGGAGACAGAGGATGGCCTGCGTGAACAGGTGATGAAGCGGGTGATGGGGCGGCTGGAACAGCATGTGAAACGGCGGGCCGGTGAAGGTCTGAGGGCAGAGGCCATTGTATTTACCAATGAACGCGGAATACTGGGCGCGACCACCGGAGCAGATGATTTGCTTATGTACTTTACGGACAGAATGAGGAACAGATGAAAGGCGGAATAAGATGATACATATAGTAGGAGCAGGTCCAGGTGCGGTTGATTTGATTACGGTCAGGGGGCAGAGACTCTTGTCGGAGGCAGATGTGGTTATATACGCGGGTTCCCTGGTCAGCCGGGAGCTTTTGGACTGGGCCAGGCAGGATGCCAGGATTTATGACAGCGCCACCATGGACCTGGAGCAGGTCCTGGAAGTGATGGAACAGGCGGAACGGGACGGTCTTACCACGGTGCGCCTTCACACCGGAGATCCCTGCCTCTACGGTGCCATACGGGAACAGATGGACGGTCTGGACGCCAGGGGGATAGGATATGATATATGTCCCGGAGTCAGCTCCTTCTGCGGAGCCGCGGCGGCGCTTGGGATGGAATATACCCTGCCCGGCATCAGCCAGAGCGTAGTCATAACCAGGATGGCCGGAAGGACTCCTGTGCCGGACCGGGAATCCATAGGGAAATTTGCCGCCCACGGCAGCACCATGGTGATATTCCTCAGCGCCGGAATGACGGGGGAACTGTCAGAGGAGCTGATGAAGGGCGGATATCCGGGGGATACGCCCGCAGCCATTGTATATAAGGCAACCTGGCCGGACGAGAAGGTGGTCCGGTGTACGCTAGCCGCCTTAAAGGAGACGGCAGACAGGGAAGGAATCCATAAAACCGCGCTTATTGTGGTGGGAAATACCGTGTCCCAGACCGGCTATGAGCGATCAAAGCTTTACGACCCTGCCTTTACCACCGGATTCCGTGTGGGCCGTGAAGATGCCCGGGGGAAACACAAGCCCGGAACACTCTATGTGGTGGGAATGGGACCAGGAGAAAAAAAGCAGATGACGGGACAGGCCCTGGAAGTGATGGAGCAGTGCCAGGTCATAGCCGGTTACACGGTCTATGTGGACCTGGTAAGGGGATTGTTCCCCCATAAGGAATTCCTGACCACTGCCATGACCAGGGAAGAGGAACGGTGCCGGAAGGCCTTTGATTGCTGTATGGAGGGAAAGAATACAGCCATGATATGCAGCGGGGACGCAGGGGTTTATGGAATGGCGGGCCTCATACTGGAACTGGCAGAGCAGTATCCAGGTGTCAGCGTCAGGACCGTGCCGGGAATCACCGCTGCCTGCGCGGGGGCGGCGGTTCTGGGAGCCCCGCTGATGCACGATTTTGCCGTCATAAGCTTAAGCGACCGGCTTACGCCCCTGGAAGTCATATGGAACCGGGTGGAGGCCGCGGCCCAGGCGGATTTTGTCATATGTCTGTACAACCCGGCCAGCAGGGGACGGCCTGACTATTTCCGGCAGGCATGCAGCCGTATTCTCAAGTACAGGCCGGGGCATACCGTGTGCGGGCTGGCTGTGAACATCGGCAGGGAAGGGGAAGGGATGGAGGTCCTTGCCCTGGAGGACCTGAAGGAACGCCGGGTGGACATGTTCACCACGGTTTACATCGGCAATTCCCATACCAGGCAGATTGGCCCCTATATGGTCACGCCGAGAGGTTACCGGTATGAAGGAAATTAAGAAGAATATCGTACTGTTTGCCGGGACCACGGAGGGGAGGCTGCTGGCCGAATACCTTCAGGAGCTTAACCAGCCCTTTGTAATCTGTGTGGCTACCGGGTATGGAAGGGATTTGCTGGAGGATATATGCAGGCCGGACCATGCCGGATGCATGGAGATACGCCAGGGGCGTCTGGATGTCACGGAAATGGAGCAGATGTTTGATGAGCTGCGGCCGGGATTTGTCATTGACGCCACCCATCCATATGCGGTGGAAGTAACCCGAAACATAAGGATTGCCTGTTCCGGAAGAAAGGGACTGCGGCTTATAAGGTGCCTGCGCGAGCCGGGGATCGGGGACAGCCGGCCGGGGGCGGGGGTAGTCCATATGCCGGATGTGGAGACGGCAGTCACATGGCTGTCCTCTGTGACGGGAAATATTCTGGTGACAACAGGCAGCAAGGAGCTGAGCTCGTACACAAGGATAAGGGATTATGAGCAGAGAATTTATGCCAGGGTCCTGCCCTCGGAGGAGGCCGTGGCCCGGTGCAGGAGTCTGGGATTTGAGGGCCGCCATATCATCGCCATGCAGGGACCTTTTTCAGAGGAAATGAATCTGGCACAGCTCAGGGAATACGGATGCGCTTATCTGGTGACCAAGGACGGCGGCGCGGCCGGAGGCTTTTCGGAAAAGATAAAGGCAGCGCGCAGGGCCGGCGCTGCGGCAGTGGTGATTGACCGGCCGGGCAGCGGGGAAGGCATATCCTTAGATGAGATAAAGGGACAGCTGAAGGAGTGGATGGACCATGAAAAGAAAGGAAGCATATATGGATGATTTAAGGCCAATCGTATATCTGGTGGGCATAGGAATGGGGGGAGAGGACCAGCTGACGGGCCGGGCAATGGATTGCCTGGAGGCGGCCCAGGTGGTGATGGGGGCGGACCGGATGCTGGACAGCGTCAGCGCCTATACCGATAAGAAGCGGGTATTTTCAGCCTACAAGCCTAGTGAGATGGTACAGTGGCTGGGCAGCTTCCGGTGGGATGAGGCAGCCCTGGTGCTGTCAGGAGATACGGGCTTTTACAGCGGGGCTGAGGCGGCGGCCAAGGCATTTTTGCGGGAGGGATGGGATGTGGAATTTGTTCCGGGCGTGTCCAGCCTGTCCTATTTCTGCGCCAGGTTGGGAAAGAGCTGGCAGAATGTCCATCCGGTCAGCAGCCATGGAAGGGACTGCGATGTGGTGGCCTATATCCGCAGCTTCAGGAGCTGCTTTATTCTGCTGGGCGGAGCCGGCAGCGTGCCGGATTTGTGCCGTCAGCTGGTCAGCAGCGGAATGAGCAGCGTGACTTTATGGGCAGGAGAAAATTTTTCATACGAGGACGAACGCATTGCCTGGGAGATGACTCCTGCCGAGCTTCTGATGGAGGATGAGCGCCTTCCCTTTGGCAGCCTGGCCTGTGTTCTGGTGGAGAATACAGAGGCGGCGGAAGGACAGCTTTATCCCCAGCCCGGTCCCGGGGATGACGACTATATCCGTGGGCAGGTGCCTATGACAAAAAAGGAGGTACGGAGGATATCCCTGGAGAAGCTGTGTATCGGCGCCCAGGCCGTGTGCTATGATATCGGGGCCGGCACCGGCTCCGTGGCGGTAGAAATGGGAATGGAGATTCGCAAGCGGGGCGGAAGCGGCCAGGTGTATGCCATTGAGCGGAACCGGCAAGCCCTGCAGCTGATTGAATCCAACTGCCAGAAGTTCCACGGAAGCTGGATGGGATTTCACATTGTGGAAGGCGAAGCGCCTGAGGCCATGGAGGGACTGGAGCCGCCCACCCACGCGTTCATCGGCGGAAGCGGAGGCCATATGCGTGAAATCGTGGCAGCCCTTCTTGACGCCAATCCCCATGTGAGAATCGTGGCCAATGCCATTACACTGGAGACAGTGGGCGAGATTCTGGCATGTATGAAGGAATTTGAATTCGCCACAGGAGAGATAACCCAGATATGGGCGGCTCCTGTGGATACGGTGGGAAGCTATCATATGCCAAAGGCGCAGAACCCGGTATATGTGGCCGTCATGCAGGACCCAAAGGACGACGGGGGAGAGATACAATGGCAGGAGTTATGATAGCGGCTCCTGGAAGCGGAAGCGGCAAGACCATGGTAACCTGCGGCCTGCTGACCCTTCTTAAGAGAAAGGGATATAATCCGGCTGCATTTAAGTGCGGACCGGACTATATTGACGGCCTGTTCCACCGCAGGGTGCTGGGAGTGGAAAATGAAAACCTGGACAGTTTCTTTGAGACCGGGACACATATGAGACAGAAGCTGTCCCGGAGGATGAAAGACCATTTTGTGGTGGCGGAAGGGGTCATGGGATATTTTGACGGTCTGGGGGGCGTGTCCCTTCGGGGGAGTTCCTTTGAGATTGGAAATATTCTTGGACTTCCGGCTATTCTGGTGGTGGATGGAAGAGGAGCCAGCTTATCGCTGATGGCTTTGATTCAGGGATTTTTGGAGTATGATGTGACGGCGGATGCAAAAAATGAGAAAAAAACTCGTGAGAAAAAAACTTGCGAGAAAAAAACTCGCAACATAAGGGGCATCTTTTTCAACCGTATGTCCTCCATGATATATAACCGTCTAAAACCCATGGTGGAGGAACGGTTTCAGATTCCGGTCATAGGATATCTGCCTGAACTGAAATTCCTTCAGGTGGGAAGCCGTCATCTGGGACTGGTGCTTCCGGACGAGATAGATGAAATCAGGGGACAGCTGGAACAGCTGGCAGACCAGATGGATGACAATTTGGAGTGGGAATCGCTTTTGAGGATTGCCGCTGCCGCGGACGGCTGTGACAGGGAGGCGCCGGTCCGGCCGGAGGCAGGAATGGCACCACATTTTCGTCTGGGGATTGCCAGGGATGAGGCTTTTTGTTTTTATTATGAGGATAATCTAAGGGCTATGGAACAGGCCGGAGCCGAGCTTGTATATTTTAGTCCGCTCCATCAGAAGGAACTGCCTAAGAGACTGGACGGGCTGATTCTGGGGGGAGGTTATCCTGAAAACCATGGGGAGGCCCTGGCAGCCAACGGAACCATGCGGGATTCGGTGGCTGCAGCAGCCGGTTCCGGGATGCCCATTCTGGCAGAGTGCGGCGGATACCTCTATCTGCTGGACCGTCTGGAGGGGGCTGACGGAACGGATTATCCCATGGCAGGTGTTTTGAGGGGCCATGGATACAGGGCCGGAAAAACCGGCAGGTTTGGATACATAACCCTGCGGCCCAATCGCAGCCTTCCCTTTCTTCAGGAGGGGGCAGAGATAAAAGGCCATGAATTTCATTACTGGGACTGCGGGTGCGGGGAGGATGAATTTTGCATGACGGCGGTCAAGCCAAACGGCGGCCGTTACTGGTCCTGCATGAGAACGGTGAAACGGGTGATGGCCGGATTCCCCCACCTCTATTATCCTTCCTGCCCCGAACTGGTTCAAAGCTTTGCCGGACAGTGCGTGGTATATGGAAAGGAACGAGACAAGGAATAAGGCAAGGAATAAGATGAAGAACAAGACGGAAAGGAACATGAGCTATGACATTGAAGGAAGCAATGAAGAGCATTAAGCCCGCCAGCCAGGCCCTCAGGCGTCAGGCAGAGCGGCGCTGGGACCAGGTGGCCAAGCCTTTGGGAAGCCTGGGAGTCCTGGAGGAGGATATCATACGCATAGCCGCCGCATCCGGCAGCCTGGCAGTCAGCCTGCACCCCAGGGCTATTGTGGTCATGTGCGGGGATAACGGCATTGTAAAGGAAGGCGTGACCCAGACCGGACAGGAGGTTACCGCCATTGTGGCAGGGAACATGGCTCAGGGAAATTCATGTGTATGCCTTATGGCCCGTCAGGCAGGGGCTGACGTAATTCCTGTGGATGTGGGCATGGCCTGCCGTGACGCGGTTCCCGGCGTGGTGAACCGGAAAGTGGCATATGGGACAAAGGATTTCCTGGAGGCTCCTGCCATGACCAGGGAGGAAACGGTGAAGGCCATGGAGGCAGGAGCAGATATGGCCGTGGAGCTGAAAGAAAGGGGCTATGTGCTGGCCGGCTCCGGAGAAATGGGAATTGGCAATACCACTACCAGCAGCGCCCTTCTTTCCGTACTTTTGGATGTGGACCCCGAACGGGTGACGGGCCGGGGGGCCGGTCTGACCACGGCTGGTTACAACCGCAAGGTGCAGGTCATAAGGGAAGGAATCCGCATTCACAGGCCGTCCGGAGAGGATCCGGTGGACGCGCTGTCCAAAGTGGGCGGTTTGGATTTGGCGGCCCTGACCGGCTTTTACATTGGATGCGCGGCCTGCGGCCTGCCGGTGGTGCTGGACGGACTCATAACAGGGGTGGCCGCTCTGGCAGCCGTCCGAATCAGCCCGGATGTAAAAGAGTATCTGCTGGCCTCCCACGTTTCAGCCGAGCCTGCCGGGACAATGGTCCTGGATGCCCTTGGCCTTAAGCCCGCTATTTCCGCGGGAATGTGTCTGGGGGAGGGCACCGGCGCAGCGGCCCTGCTTCCGCTTTTAGATATGGCGGCGTCTGTGTACACCCGGATGAGCAGCTTTGATGAGATCCATGTGGATGCCTATGAGCATCTGGTGTGATTGGGATTAACAGGATATCATGAAGATAGGAGACCAAGGATGATTACTCTGGTGACAGGCGGAAGCGGCAGCGGAAAATCAGAATATGCAGAAGGGCTTATTCTGGACTCCTCCTGTTCCCGCCGTTTTTATGTAGCTACCATGATTGCATATGGAAAAGAGGGAAGGGATAAGGTGGAGCGCCACCGTATGCTCCGACAGGGAAAGGGCTTCATCACCATCGAAAAGCCCCGGGATGTGGGAAGGGTGATGTTTGAAGAACATGAGGCCGGTTCAGGCGCTTCATCCCGGGCAGACCGGGCTCTTTTGCTGGAGTGCGTATCCAACCTGGCGGCCAATGAGATGTTTAAGGATGAGGAGACAGGGGAAGCGGAGGCAGGAGAGCAGCAGGGCAGTCCGATCCAATGCCTGTCCCATAAGATTGCGGGGGACATCATTTCCCTGGCCGGACAGGTTCGGGATATGGTGATTGTTACCAATGAAGTGGACCGGGATGGAATCTGTTACGGACCTGAAACAATGGAGTATATCCGTCTCATGGGCTGTCTGAATCAGAAGCTGGCATCTGCCGCGGACCGGGTGGTGGAGTTGGTTCACGGCATTCCCGTGCTCTGGAAGCCCATCTCAGGACAGGCAGCGGTTGGGGCTGACTTGACAAGAAGGGAGTGTCAGGGAGAATGAACGGACTTTATTCCTGTATCATAGCAGTTTCCATGTATTCCAAGATACCCATGCCCAACGTGGAGTGGACCGGGGAGCGCATGCGCTATGTCATGTGCTTTTTTCCTCTGGTGGGGCTTGCTCAGGGGGCGGTCCTGGGCCTTTGGCTCCATCTTGCCCTGGATGTGCTGAATCTGTCCGCGGCCGTTTCGGCTCTCGTGGGGGCAGCCGTTCCCCTGCTGGTAACCGGAGGAATTCATATGGACGGTTTTCTGGATACCATGGATGCCGTTCATTCCTATGGTGACAGAAGCAGAAAGCTGGAGATCCTGAAAGACCCCCATCTGGGAGCTTTTGCGGTCATTTCCTTTGGCGTTTACATGATGCTCTATCTGGGGGTTTTTCATGAATACCTGTCCCTTGTCCTGAGGGAGGAAATGAGGGACAGATATTTTCTTTATGCGGTTCCCTGCCTTGTGTTTGTGATGGAGCGGGCCTTCAGCGGCCTTTCCGTGGTCACATTTCCCCAGGCCAAAAAGCAGGGCCTGGCAGCCGGATTTGGCGGGGCAGCGAAAAAAAGGACGGATAGCCTGGTTCTGCTTCTGTGGATGCTTATTTGCCTGGTAACAGGCGCTGCAGCCGCTCGGATGGGCTGTCGCGGGGCGGTGGTACTGGCAGTAGTCCTGCTTATGACCCACCTGGCCGTGTTTATATGGTATTACAGGATGTCTGTGAAACAGTTTGGCGGAGTGACGGGGGATTTGGCCGGATGCTTTCTGCAGGTTTGCGAACTGGCCGGTCTGACGGCGGCCACAGTCCTTTTTAAAGCAGGCTTGATGGGAGGAATGTAGGAATGATTTTAGTAACAGGGGGAAGCTCCCAGGGAAAGAGGGAGTTCGTCAGGCAGTACCTGGGGGGACAGGATACAGAACCCGTTGTTTGGACAGAGGGCGCGGAGGCTTCCTGGGAGGAATTTATGGACGGCAGGTTCTGCCGTGATTTCCAGCTCTTTGTCAGGCGGGTGATGGAGGGCAGCGTGGTCCCCTACGGCCATGAACCTGAGGGGCCGGTCACGGAACAGCTTCTGGAGGAGCTGTTTGCCGGACCAGAGGACCGTGTTCTGGTGACAGACGAGACAGGCTGCGGCATCGTGCCCGCAGATGCCTTTGAACGCCTGTACCGGGAGGAGACGGGGCGGTTGTGCTGCCGGATTGCAGGGGAGGCGGAGGAAGTGTGGCGGGTGTGCTGCGGGATAGGGATGCGGATTAAATGACGAGGTAGGTAGACATGGATATGACGTGGCTGGATTTATGGAAATTTCACGGTGCGGCCCTGCTGGCGGGATGTGTGATTGACTGGATCATAGGGGATCCTCTGTGGCTTCCCCATCCGGTGCGCCTTATGGGAACCATGATTGCCGGGATGGAACAGCGGCTCGGAAGATGGACAGAGGGAACGGGAAGGAAAGGGCAGTCCCGGGCAGGGGCCATCCTTGCCGCCTCCATGTGTATGATATGGTGGTGTATTCCATGGGCAATCGTTCACGCGGCGGAACTTCTGTGGCCTGCCTGGGCCTGGGCCGCACTTCTGCTGGCAGAGGGGTTCCTGTGCAGTTTCATGCTGGCTGCCAGGGGACTGTATACAGAAAGCATGAAGGTGTGCCGCAGCCTGGAGGCAGGCCGCACAGAGGAGGCCAGATACAACGTATCCATGATTGTGGGAAGGGATACCTCGGTGCTGGATGAGGGCGGAATTGCCAGGGCAGCAGTGGAGACAGTGGCTGAAAATGCCTCTGACGGTGTCATTGCCCCCCTTTTGTTTATGGCTCTTCTGGGACCGGCAGGAGGCACGCTGTACAAGGCTGTCAACACCATGGATTCCATGGTGGGATACAAAAATGAAAGGTACCTGTATTTCGGGCGCTGTGCAGCCAGGCTGGACGACCTGCTTAATCTGGCGCCGGCCAGGCTGACCGGTATACTGATGGTTTTGGGTGCATGGGTTTTGCCGGGCATGGACGGGGCTCATGCCTGCAAGGTGTTCTTTCGGGACAGGAAACGCCATGCCAGCCCTAATTCTGCCCACGGTGAGGCTGCCTGCGCAGGCGCCCTTCATCTGCGTCTGGCCGGGGATGCCTGGTATTTCGGAACCCTTCATAAAAAGCCGTATATCGGGGATGACCACAGGAAAATTGAACCGTCGGACATAAGGCGTGCAAACCATCTCATGTTTTTTGCGGAGGGGATGATGGTCTTTGGGCTGGCTGTGATGATTTTGCTTTTGTGATATCGGCCGGTGCGTGTTTGGAATGACAGATGTAAAAAGGACATACGGAGGTTATTATGGAATATCAACACGGCGGGGACATATACAGCCAGGACATACAGATGGATTATTCTGCCAATATCAATCCCCTTGGCATGCCGGAGGCGGTCAGGCAGGCTCTGAGGGACTGCCTGGAGAGGGAAGTCTGCAGCCTGTACCCGGACAGCCGGTGCAAAAAGCTGAGACAGGCCCTGGGCAGGCATCATGGGGTGGAGGAACAATGGATTATCTGCGGAAACGGGGCAGCTGATTTGATATTCGGCCTGGCAGCCGCGCTGCGCCCTGTGCGCGGGCTGGTGACAGCCCCGGCCTTTTCCGAGTATGAGCAGGCGCTGAGGTCGGTGGGATGCAGGACCGACTATTATTATCTCAGGTGGGATGCGGGATTTGCCCTGGATGCGGCGGGGATGTGCGGCTGTGTCCGGGAGGCGGCAGAGAGAGGCGAGCCCTACGATGTGGTGTTCCTGTGCAATCCCAACAATCCCACAGGAATACCCGTGAAAAAGGAAGAGGTTGAGCAGCTGGCAGATACCTGTGAGCGTCTGGGGGCTTATCTGGCAGTGGACGAATGCTTCTGCGATTTCCTGGATGCTTCGGAATCATATTCCGTCATACCCGGCCTGGCCCGGTTTAAGCATCTGTTTGTGCTGAAGGCATTTACAAAGCTGTACGCCATGGCAGGGCTGCGGCTGGGCTACGGCCTGTGCAGCGACGAAAGCCTGCTGGAGCGGCTCCGGGCAGTGCGCCAGCCCTGGTCCGTGTCGGGGCCGGCCCAGTGCGCCGGCGTGGCGGCCCTTGGAGAGACGGATTTTGTGGAGCACACGAAAGAGGTGATTAAGGGGGAACGGGAGAGGCTTTCAGGCGCCCTCCATGACCTGGGCTTTCAGGTATATCCCTCACAGGCCAATTATCTGTTTTTTCGGGACCGGAAAGAGGACGGGACTCTGGAGAAAGGCCGTCTTTACCAGGAACTGCTGCGCCGCCGCATACTGATTCGCAGCTGTGCCAATTATCCGGGGCTGGACTCATCCTTTTACCGTATCTGTGTTAAGCTGAGACAGGACAATGAACAGCTCATCCGGGAAATGACCCGGGTGCTTGAGAGGAGGAAATCATGTCCCAACATACAAAATCAATCATGATTCAGGGAACCATGTCCAATGCGGGAAAGAGTATCCTGGCAGCCGGACTGTGCCGCATCTTTCATCAGGACGGCTACAGGACAGCGCCTTTTAAATCCCAGAACATGGCCCTTAATTCCTACATAACTCCGGAAGGGCTGGAGATGGGACGGGCCCAGGCCGTACAGGCGGAGGCGGCGGGAATTGTGCCCAGTGCGGACATGAATCCCATTCTGTTAAAACCCACCACGGATGTGGGTAGCCAGGTTATTGTCCATGGAGTTTCCAGGGGCAATATGAAGGCCAGGGATTATTTTGCCTGTAAGAAATCCCTGGTGCCGGATATTATGGCCTCCTACCGGCGGCTGGAGGAGCAGTACGATGTCATTGTCATAGAGGGCGCCGGAAGCCCGGCCGAGATTAACCTGAAATCCGATGATATCGTGAACATGGGCATGGCGGACATGGCGGACGCCCCGGTGCTTCTGGTGGGGGACATTGACAGAGGCGGTGTCTTTGCCCAGCTCTACGGTACGGTGGCCCTGCTGACAGAGGAGGAGAGGAAGCGTATAAAGGGCTTGATCATCAACAAATTCAGAGGCGACAGGTCCATACTGGAGCCCGGGATTTCCATGCTGGAGGATCTGTGCGGCATACCGGTGGTGGGGGTGGTACCCTATATGGATGTGGATATCGAGGATGAGGACAGCCTGAGCAGCCGCCTGGAGACAGGAAAAGGCAAAGCACCTGCCGCGGTGGATTTGGCGGTGATCCGCTTTCCGCGTATCTCCAATTTTACGGATTTTAATGTGTTTTCAGGAATCCCCGGAGTGTCCCTGCGCTATGTGACAAGGGCTTGTGACCTTGGAACCCCCGACATGGTTATCCTTCCCGGCACCAAGAATACCATCCATGACCTGCTGTGGATGCGCCAGAACGGTCTGGAGGCGGCAATCCTTAAGCTGGCGGACCGCCGGGTGCCTGTGTGGGGAATCTGCGGCGGCTACCAGATGATGGGAGAGGTGCTGGTGGACGAAAAAGGGGTGGAGTCAGACCTTCCGTCACGTACATCCGGAATGGGCCTTCTTCCCCTTAAGACGGAGTTTGAGGAAGAAAAGATAAGGACCCAGGTGGAAGGCGCGTTCGGCCAGCTGGACGGCTGCCTTGGCGGGTTGTCGGGAAAATCCATTGAGGGATATGAAATCCATATGGGCCGCACGTACATTGACCGGGAAGAGGGGGCCGCGGACACGGCCAGAATCGTTTCCTGGCGCAGGGAACCGGAAATATGCCGCCCTTTGGGCTATGTGATGGAGACGGGAAAGGACAGGATTTTATCCAGACAGGCCAGGATGGATGGGTGGAACAGGGGAAATATCTACGGTACCTATATCCACGGAATCTTTGACAGCCCCCAAATAGCCAGGACAGTGGCAGAAGCCCTGGCCGCGGCAGAGGGCCTATGCCTGGAACAGGCGGCGGATATGGATTACCGCGCTTACAGGGAACAGCAGTATGATAAGCTGGCGGAATCGCTCAGGGAACATCTGGACATGGATGCCGTGTACAGAATCATGGGCATCAGCCCAAAAGAAAAAGGAGAGGAGAAGCCGGATGACGGATATACAGTTGGAACAGGTATTGCCGGGAGATATTGAGAGGCGCAGTTTTGAGCTCATACAGGAGGAACTGTCCTTACAGGGCATACATCTGAAGCCTGAAAATGAAATGGTTATCAAGAGGGCCATCCACACCACGGCGGATTTTGACTATGCACAAAACCTGATATTTTCCGGTCAGGCAGTGAAAAAGGGGATAGATGCCTTAAAAGCCGGCGCTGTCATTGTCACGGATACCAATATGGGGCTGTCCGGGATCAATAAAAAAAGGCTGTCCGCCCTGGGCGGGGAAGCCTTCTGTTTCATGGCAGATGAGGATGTGGCGTTACAGGCAAAGGAACAGGGCACCACCAGGGCTGTGGCCAGCATGGAAAAGGCGGCCAGGCTCTATGGTTTGCAGGAGCGTCCGCTGATTTTTGCCGTGGGCAATGCGCCCACGGCCCTGGTCCGCATTTATGAGCTCATAGAGGAAGGTCTGGCCGCCCCCGCCCTTGTCATCGGCGTTCCGGTGGGATTCGTGAATGTGGTCCAGTCAAAGGAACTGATTCTGACCCTGGAGGATACGCCGTATATTGTGGCAGGGGGAAGAAAAGGCGGCAGCAATGTTGCCGCCGCCATCTGTAACGCTCTGTTATACCAGATTCCCGTGTAAAGTCTTTCTATTTCCGGCCGCTCCAGCAGTAGGTGCAGAGCTTGCAGGGGGAGATACCGATGGATTTCACCAGGTCATCCAGCCTGTGGTAACGCAGGGTGGTGAATCCCAGGCGCTTGCGGATTTCCTCAATCATCTCTTTGTAATTGGCGCTGTCCGGGTCCGTGTAGGTGTTCAGCACATCCCGGGACACATCGTCGCCCTCCCTGTCCCGTATGATGCGTCTGGTAATCAGGTCCAGCTCTGAGGTGGAACGGGAGAAGTTAAGATAGGGGCATCCGAACATAAGGGGAGGGCAGGCCGGACGTATGTGGACTTCCTTTGCACCGCTCTGGTACAGGAATTCCGTTGTCTCACCCAGCTGGGTGCCCCGCACGATGGAGTCGTCGATGAGCAGCAGCTTCTTTCCGCGGATCAGAGCGTCCACAGGAATCAGCTTCATGCGGGCGATCAGGTTTCTCTGTCCCTGGTTCTGGGGCATGAAGGAGCGCGGCCAGGTGGGGGTGTATTTGATGAAGGGACGGGCAAATGGAATGCCGGATTCATTGGCATACCCGATGGCGTGGGCGATGCCTGAGTCAGGAACGCCCGCAACCACTTCGGGCTGCGCGTCATCCCTCTTTGCCAGCAGCTTTCCGCACTCGTAGCGCATGCTCTCCACATTAATGCCCTCGTAGCTGGATGTGGGATAGCCGTAGTATACCCACAGGAAGGAGCATATCTTCATTTCTTCCCTGGGAGGGCTGACCGTCTCCACGCTTTCAGGCGTCATATATACGATCTCGCCGGGCCCAAGTTCTTTGTAGTCCGTATATCCCAGATTGATGTAAGCAAAGCTTTCAAAGGAGGCGCAGTAGGCGTCCTCCTTGCGCCCGATGACAATGGGGGTCCTTCCGAATTTATCCCTGGACGCATAGATTCCTTCCGGGGTCAGTAACAGGATGGACATGGAGCCCTCTATTTTTTCCTGGGCATAAAGAAGCCCCTCCACCAAGGTGGATTTCTGGTTGATAAGGGCAGCCACCAGCTCTGTTGCGTTGATGCGACCGTGACTCATTTCCATAAAATGAATGTGGCCGTTTTCGTAGGCTGATGCCACCAGCTCCGCCTCGTTGTTGATTTTTCCCACTGTGGTTATGGCAAAGCTGCCCAGGTGGGACTGTATCAGAAGGGGCTGGGGTTCGGTGTCGGAAATACATCCGATTCCCAATGTTCCCTCAAGCTCGTCCAAATCCCCGTCAAACTTCGTACGGAAGGGAGTGTTTTCAATATTGTGGATGGATCTTGTAAAGCCCTGGCTGCCGTATACGGCCATTCCGCCTCTTTTTGTCCCCAGATGGGAGTGATAGTCCACTCCGAAAAACAAGTCCAGGGTACAGCTGTTTTTTGATGCAACACCAAATATTCCGCCCATATGTCATACCTCTTTTATCTATGTGTTTGCTTTACGTCTTCACGATTGATTACGGCTCTGTCTGCCGGTTACGGACTTATCATAACATATATTAGTGGTACAGGACAATATTATTGATATATTATTTATACTTATGAAAAACTATAAGCATGCCAGGAAGAGTTTTCCGGTGAATATTCACTTGCGCACCGGGATGACAATTCCATGCATTTGAGGTATACTTGTGATAAATCTTCAGGAGCTTTCAGATGTACTTCGGAGAGGAGGCTTGTAAATGACAGAATCAGATGGACAGAATGAACAGGAGATACGGGCCATCCGCCTGACAGTGGCGCAGGATGGCAGCGGTGACTATGATACGGTAGGCGCGGCCCTGGCGGCCTTGGGAGACAAGGAGGGACCGCCGGCCCGTATTTATATAAAAAAGGGCGTGTACAGAGAACGGCTGGAAATTAAAAGGCCGGGAATCACATTGGAGGGCCAGACAGCCGGCGGCACCGTCATTACCTGCGGACTGTCTGCCGGGATGACCATGGAGGACGGCAGCAAGCGGGGAACCTTCCGCACCTACAGTGTGCTGGTGGACACCCACGATTTTACCGCAAGGAACCTGACCATTGAAAACAGCGCCGGTCCGGGCGAAGCGGCGGGACAGGCGCTGGCCCTGTATGCGGACGGAGACCGGATACTGTTTAAGGGATGCAGGCTGCTGGGAGGCCAGGACACACTTTTCACGGGCCCTCTTCCCCCGAAAGAGATAGAAAAGAACGGATTCATCGGACCAAAACAGTTTTCACCCAGGATAAACGGGCGCCACTGCTACCGGGACTGCTTTATACGCGGGGATATAGACTTTATATTTGGAAGCGCCACAGCCTATTTTGACAGGTGTGAGCTGTACTCTGCCGGCCGGGATACAGAGAGAAAGGGGTATGTGACCGCCGCGTCCACCCCCAGGGGCCAGAAATACGGGTATGTGTTCCGAAACTGCCGGTTTACAGGAAACAGCTCCCGTGAAAGCGTCTACCTGGGCAGGCCCTGGAGGGATTACGCCAGGACGGTACTCATTGACTGCTATCTGGGGCCCCACATATGCCGTGAGGGATGGCATGACTGGGATAAAAAGGACGCGCGGTCCACATTGTTTTACGGGGAATACGGAAACTATGGACCGGGGGCGGCGGGCCGGGAGGCATCGGAACAGGGTAAAAGGGACCGGGGGACATCAAGGCCGGACTGGGTTTCCATGCTTACCCGTGATCAGATACAGGACTACACCATGGAACAGGTTCTGGGCGGAACGGACGGGTGGAATCCCGGGCATATATTGTAAGAAGGAAGGGATAAACGTATGGATTTATACCGTATCATACTGGTGGACGACGAGGAAGAGGTCAGGCAGAGTATCATCAGGAAGATTGACTGGACGGGAGCCGGTTTCTGCGTGGTTGGGGATGCGGAAAACGGGGAGGAAGCCCTGGAGAAAGTGGAGGCCCTGGAGCCGGACCTGATACTGACGGACATCAGAATGCCCTTTATGGACGGCCTTTCCCTGGCTGAACGGGTGAGGCAGAAATATCCTTCGGTGAAAATCGTGATTTTTTCAGGCTACGATGATTTTGAGTATGCCAAGCAGGCCATAAAGCTAAATGTGACGGAGTACATCCTGAAGCCTGTGAATGTGGAGGAGCTGACTGCCATTTTAAAGCGTATCAAATCCAACCTGGACGATGAGATTGAACAGAAAAGGAATGTAAGCCTGCTGCGTGAAAATTATATACGCAGTCTTCCCATTCTCAGGGACCAGTTTTTAAACGAGCTGGTGGGAAGCACTGTGCCCGGAAATCTTCTTAAGGAAAAGCTGGCTGAGTATGATATCCCGCTGGCAGGGGCCAAGAAATGGGTGGCTGCGGCCATTGACATAGAGCCGGAGGAGATCCGGGAAGGGAATATGCTGCCTCTCCACAAGGAGAGGGACCTGATTCCCATTTCCGTCATGCAGATCGTGGAGGAGAAGCTGGGGAACTATTGCCGTTCTTCCGTATTCACTTCCTCCAGGACCTCCTGGTCTGAGCTGGCCCTTATTGCTGCCATTGACGGGGATAACAGCCAGACCGGGCTGATTGACGTGCTGGGGGATATCTGCAAGGAGACAAAAAAGATTCTGGAGGTGCCGATTACCATTGGCATCGGCCACAGCTGCCAGGACCTGGGGGAGATCAGCGGATCCTATAAGGCGGCCGTGGACGCCCTTGGCTATAAGGCCATTGTGGGAGCGGGAAGCACCATCTATATCAATGACGTGGAGCCTGTAAGCGGGGGTAAGCTGAGCTTTGACAGCAAGGACGAAGCGGAGCTTATTGCGGCCATCAAGTTCGGTCCCAGGGAGAAGATAGAGGAAGCGGTACAGGCGGTCATGGATAAAATGAGCGATGCAAAGGTGCATTTCAGGCAGTGCCAGGCATATATGCTCAGCGTGTCCAGCTCCATTGTCCAGCTGATTCAGCAGTATGACCTGGACCTGGAACAGCTGACGGAGGAAGGGGAGGAGCAGGGAGATACCTTTGCCGTCATCCCCAGGATGATGAAAAAGGAGGACTTTGCCCACTGGCTTCTCTCCGCCGCCCTCAGGATGAACCAGGCCATGAACCGGGAGCGGGATAATACCATGAAGCAGGTCATCCAGAAGGCCAAGGAATATATTATGGACAATTACCAGGACCCGGATTTATCCGTGGAGAAAATATGCCGCCAGCTGCACATGAGCCCGGCCTATTTCTCCACCATGTTCAAGAAGGAGACAGGACAGGCATATACCGCCTACCTGACCCAGGTCCGCCTGGACAAGGCGGTGGAGCTTCTCAACAAGACCGATGACAAGACCTATGTCATAGCGGCCAAGGTGGGATACCAGGAGCAGAATTATTTCAGCTATGTGTTTAAGAAGCGTTTCGGGGTCTCGCCCACCAAGTTCAGAGGGGCAAAATAGATACAACAGGCCTGCGGTGCCGCTTATGGCGGGAAGGGGCAGGCAGCGTAAAGGAGCAGGGGACATGTTGTTTGAAAAGCAGAGGGTTAAGCTGCAGAAGGCCAGTATACGGTATATCATATTCATCTACTTTACGCTGACGGCCCTGGCCGCCAGTATATTCATAGGCATTTCCCTGTATTCCAGGCTGTCGGGCCAGATGTCCGCCACCATCCGGGAGGAGAACCAGATACTGATTAATCAGATCACCCGGTCCATGGAGGATTACCTGCGGACCGTAATGAAGCTGTCTGATTCCCTGTACTACGGGGTGGTCAAGAACGCGGACCTGGCCAGCGGATCCATCGGAAGCGAGATGACCCTTCTCTATGACAACAACAAGGACAATGTGGAGAATATTGCCCTTTTGTCCAAGGAAGGAAAGCTGCTGGAAGCCGTGCCTGCTGCCCGCCTTAAGACTAATGTGGATGTCACCGGGGAAAACTGGTTTACCTCCACCCTGGAGAAAACGGAGAATATGCATTTCTCCACGCCCCATGTCCAGTACATCTTTGACGGCAGCGAGAACCAATACCGGTGGGTCATTTCCCTGTCAAGGGCAGTGGAAATCACCCAGGGACCTTCCACGGACCAGGGAGTCCTGCTGATTGACATACGCTACAGCAGTCTGGAGCAGCTCTTTGACGGTGTGAATCTGGGAAACGGGGGCTATGTCTACTTAATCAGCAGCAGCGGGGAAATCATATACCACCCCCAGGCCCAGCTTATTGATTCAGGAATCGTCCGGGAGAACAACCTGGAGGTATCCGGACTCAGGGACGGCAATTACCGTCAGACTGTGGACGGGGAGGAACGGACCGTCACGGTTAAGACCGTGGGATATACAGGCTGGAAGGTGGTGGGGGTGACGCCCCTTGACGGCGTGTCCCTCAACAATATAAAGACAAAGCTCCTGGTGATTTTTATGATTGCCTTTGTGCTTTTTATCATGACCATCATCAATTCCTATATCTCCTCCAGGATAACAGACCCCATCAAGGAGCTGGAGAAATCCGTCAATGAAATTGAGGCAGGCAATCTGGAGACAGAGGTCAGGAGCGGAGGTTCCTACGAGATACAGCATCTGGGCAATTCCATACAAAACATGGCCCGGCAGATAGGGCGGCTTATGGACGATATTGTGGCGGAGCATGAATCCAAGCGAAAGAGCGAGTTCGACACCCTCCAGGCGCAGATTAACCCCCATTTCCTATATAACACCCTGGATATTATTGTGTGGATGATTGAAAATGAGAACCTGACCGACGCGGTGCGGGTCGTGACGGCCCTGGCCAGGTTTTTCCGAATCAGCCTCAGCAGGGGAAAAAGCATTATAGCTGTCAGGGATGAGCTGGAGCATGTGCGCAACTACCTTATGATTCAGCACATGCGCTATAAAAATAAGTTTACCTATACCGTGGAAGCAGAGGATGAGGTCCTTGACCTGGCCAGTCTCAAGCTTATCCTCCAGCCTCTGGTGGAAAATGCCATCTATCACGGCATGGAATTCATGGACGGCGACGGGGAAATCCGTATCCGGGCATGGCGTCAGGACAAGGATTTATTCATGAGTGTCTCGGACAACGGCCTGGGGATGACACGGGAGCAGGTGAAACGGCTGTTCGGGGACACGGACCATGTGCCGTCGGGCAGGGGATCCGGTATCGGAGTGAAGAATGTCCACCAGCGTATCCGTCTGTATTTTGGAAATGGCTACGGACTGGAAATCCAGTCGGAGCCGGATGAGGGGACCACGGTCACGGCCCATCTGCCGGCCATCTCCTACGAGGAAGTAAAGAAAGAGGGATCCAATGTTAAATAAAGGAAAAATACTCTGGTGCATATGGGCCGGTATCCTGGTCCTGCTGTTTTTGATGTCCTCCACGGATCTGATTATCAAGGAAAAGAAAATCGAGGTATATCCGATTTCCGTCATCATAGAGGGGGACAACGACGACTATTATGTGAATTTCAAAAAGGGTATGGACCAGGCTGCAGCCGAGTTCCATGGGGATGTCAGCTTTATCACACTTTATGCTTCCGATGACCAGGCGCAGCAGATGGAGCTGGTAAAACGGGAAATCAGGGACGGGACCAGGGCGGTGATCCTGGCTCCGGTAAAGACCGGGGAGGCTGCAGAGGAGCTGGAGAATATGAACCCCGGCTGCCCTGTCATCCTTTTGGGACAGTCTGGGGATGAGGGAGGGAATCTGGATTCCATCGGTGTGGACGGCAGGGAGATTGGACGGCTGCTGGGCCAGGCAGCGGCTTCCCAGGCCCCCGGGGATGTGCCGGTCTATCTCTTTTGCAGGGGACTGGACTATGGGGACAGCGCCCAGGTCTACGAAGGGGTCAGGACTGTTCTGGATGAGAAGGGGTATCATTACCGGCTCATTGAGAAGAAAAACCAGGACACATTCCGTCAAGCCATACAGGAGACAGACTCTCCCGGAGGCGGCAGGATTACCATTATAGCGCTGGATGTGCAGTCGCTGGACCAGGCCACCCGTATACTGGAGGAAAATACCATATACCAGGGCAGGGTGGCAGGACTCTACGGCGCAGGGAGCACCACCTCCCTGCTCAGGGCTCTGGACAAGGGGATTATCACAGGGATGACTGCCTATAACCAGTTTGATGAGGGATATTTAAGCGTGAAGCAGGCAGTGGAAGCCATCCAGGGCACGCACCGGAAGCAGCAGACCGTGCTGGAGGCTATCTATGTGGATGAGGACAGGCTGAGGGATAAGACATACGAGAAAATGCTCTATCCCATTGAGTAAGTGAGAGGGGCCGGAAGTAAGAGGAAACAAGATAAGGAAAGGGGCATTGCGGTGAAAGGGAAGTGGATGTATCTATTGGCAGCCTGCATGGGGGCGGCTGTCCTCATAGGGGCGTGGCAGTACGGGGCAAGGGAAGACGGGCGGAAGGCGGATAAGAACTCCATCCGCATCGGGGTTCTGCTCTACCGGGGGGACGACACCTTCATCGGTACCCTGCGCTCCGGCCTGGAGGACAGGGCAAAGGAATATGAACAGGAAACAGGGATCAAGGTGAAGTTGGATATCATGGACGCCAAGGGGAGCCAGAATACCCAGAACAGCCAGGTGGAGCGTCTGATCTCCCTGGGCTGCGATGCCCTGTGCATCAACAGCGTGGACCGTTCGTCGGCATCCATCATCATAGACAAGGCCATGGATGCAGGAACTCCGGTGGTGTTCTTTAACCGGGAGCCGGTGGAGGAGGACATGAACCGCTGGGAAAAGCTGTACTACGTGGGAGCGGACGCCAAGGAATCCGCCGTGCTCCAGGGAGACATCCTGGTGGATGCCTATAATCAGGATACACGAACCCTGGACGCCAACGGCAACGGACTGGTAAGCTATGTGCTTCTGGAAGGGGAAACCAGCCATCAGGACTCCCTGATCCGCACGGAGTGGTCCATCCAGACCTTAAAGGACGGGGGCGTACCTTTGGAGAAGATTACGGGAGGAATCGCCAACTGGGACAGAAGCCAGGCATCAGCCCTGATGGAGCAGTGGCTGAAGGAGTATACGGGCCAGATTGAACTGGTGGTCAGCAACAACGACGACATGGCCCTGGGAGCCATTGACGCCATAAACCGGGCCGGAATCGGGGCCAATTCCATCAAGGTGGTGGGGATTGACGGCACCCCTGTGGGCATAAAGGCCCTGGAGGAAGGATATCTTTTCGGCACAGTGGAATCAGATAAGGAACGCTATTCCCGGGTCATATTTGACATTGCCTGGAGCCTGTCCCTGAACCAGGCTCCAAAGGACAGGGTGCCTCAGCTGGATGGAAATTATTACTGGTGCCCACAGAGGGCTTTGACCCAGGCTGAGGCAAAATTGCTTAAAAACCAGTGATGTATCATAAAAACACCGACGGAAAAAGATAAAATCGAAGAAATTTTATAATCATTCTATAAAAATCATATGGAAAAATGCACAATCAGGTCGTATAATGAACTTGTTGTTAAGCAAAAACAACCAAAGTCAACAAAACTATAAGGGAGGAATTAAAAATGAAGAAAGCATTAAGTGTTGCACTTGCGTGTTCCATGGCATTATCACTGGTTGCCTGCGGAGGCGGCAGCAAGCCAACGGAAGCACCAACCACAGCAGCTGCAGGGGATACCACAACCGAGGCAGCAGCAGACACAACCGCGGCAGACACGGCAGCGGCACCGGAAGCAGGCGCAGAGGTGGCAAACAAGGATAAGCCTTTAGTATGGTTCAACCGCCAGCCATCCAGCAGTGCTACAGGACAGCTTGATATGACAGCCCTGAATTTCAATAAGGATACATATTATGTAGGGTTCGACGCAAACCAGGGTGCTGAGCTTCAGGGAATCATGGTTAAGGACTACATCGAGAAGAACATCGACTCAATTGACCGTAACGGCGACGGAATCATCGGCTACGTTCTGGCAATCGGAGACATCGGACATAACGACTCTATCGCACGTACAAGAGGTATCCGCAAGGCTCTCGGCACCGCGGTAGAGAAAGACGGCAGCGTCAACAGCGATCCTGTTGGTACAAACGCAGACGGTACAGCAACGGTTGTACAGGACGGCTCCATCGAAGTTGGCGGAAAGACATACGTTGTCCGTGAGCTTGCTTCCCAGGAGATGAAGAACTCCGCAGGAGCTACATGGGATGCTGCCACAGCAGGCAATGCAATCGGCACATGGTCTTCCTCTTTTGGCGATCAGATTGATGTTGTTGCATCCAATAACGACGGTATGGGCATGTCCATGTTCAACGCATGGTCCAAGGACAACAAGGTTCCTACATTTGGCTATGACGCAAACAGCGACGCAGTAGCAGCTATCGCAGAGGGCTACGGCGGCACTATCAGCCAGCATGCAGACGTACAGGCTTACCTGACTCTTCGCGTACTGCGCAACGCACTGGACGGAGTTGATATTGATACAGGTATCGGCACAGCAGACGATGCAGGCAATGTCCTGAGTTCTGATGTATATGTTTACAAGGCAGATGAGCGTTCCTACTACGCACTGAACGTTGCTGTTACCGCTGAAAATTATACAGATTTCACAGATTCCACAATGGTATACGCACCTGTATCCAATCAGCTGGATGAGGCTGCCCATGCCACAAAGAATGTATGGCTGAATATCTACAACTCAGCTGATAACTTCCTTGGATCGACCTATCAGCCTCTGCTTCAGAAATACGATAAGCTTCTCAACCTTAAGGTTGACTACATCGGCGGCGACGGGCAGACAGAGTCCAATATTACAAACCGTCTTGGAAATCCAAGCCAGTATGACGCATTTGCCATCAACATGGTTAAGACAGACAATG
>ERZ773118.765-NODE-765-length-28015-cov-5.42536_pt1 | contig 28015 bp, 22 predicted proteins | sample MGYA00580562_ERZ773118 | MGnify/ENA primary metagenome ERZ773118 (study PRJEB29015, sample SAMEA2737878) | human gut metagenome | biome: human gut; feature: human-associated habitat; material: faeces | place: China | collected 2012 ... | reverse complement strand
GTACACAGCATTTGGGCAATGTGTATTACTCCAGCGAGCCATTTCAGGCGCGTTCCTAGCGAAGGTGAAATCCAGCGCTTACGAAGACTTATGCGTGAGGGCTCTCCCGAACGCATTAGTCGCAGTTAGCGATTAGTTCATCGGAGCGTTGCGCCGGCGAGTGAGTAATACACATTGTCCAAATGCGTCCGCATTGAAGAACTTTTAATCAACTAAATAGCAATTATATTGTCTGGCTCGGCGCGGTGCCAAATTGTTTTTTATAGGCCCGGGAGAAGGTGGTATAGTCGGAGAAGCCGCTTAACTGGGCGGCCTTCAGGATGGGGGTGCCTTCGGAAATTTTTGTGCGGGCGAGAAGAAGGCGCTTGCTAATGATGTAGTTGTGGATGGTGTAACCGGTTTCCTCCTTGAATTTCCGCATCATGTGATACTTGCTCAGGTAGTATTTCCGTGCAAGGGTCTCAATGGAAAGATCTTCAGTAAGGTTGTGGTTAATATAACGGAGAAGCTCTTCTATCTGGGAATCACTGCTGTAGGAATGAGCGTCATAAATGTACTGCTTTTCCAGAAAAATGCGGTTTACATAAACCATGAACTGGGTGAAAAGAGCTGAGCCAAGAAGCTCGCTTCCAAATTTTTCGTCTTTTAGGGCAGCTTCCAGTTCATAGAGAAGCTGCTTTAATTTTTCCTGAGTGTCAGAGTCCAGACGGATCAGATTGTAACTCCGGTCAATCGCCTTCTGAAAACAGCGGAGCAGTTCTGTGGATTTGATGTCGTCGCGGATCCATAGTACAAAACGTTCGTATGGAACCGAAAAATCAATTTCCGGTTTGTGGATGGCGTGACGGTTCACGAGGAGAATGTCCCAGGGCTTCAGATAGTAGGACTTTCCTTCAATGTGATAGGCAGCCTTTCCGGAAAGAAAGATGATCACCTTGTGAAAATCATGATAATGGTAGGAAAATTCCCGCTTGGTCTGGTCCTTGATGTGAAAAAGCCGGAAATCCTGCTCCAGATAGCCGGTTTTTTCAGTTGGCTCATTGAAAGAATTCATATGTTATGGCTCCTGTTTTAACTATAGTGTGTATGGAACCGCAAACTTTGTTTGCAGCTACGTTTGCGTAGCGTCATAATTCAATTCTGCGCTTGAAATATGACTTTATTATAAATGAAATACCGCATTTTTTGCAATATATTTCGCAAGTTATTCTATGTACATGGGAAAAATAAACGCTATACTGGATATAAGATGTGATTTGAGAAAAAAGATCACGGGCGTTTCGTCAGAAAGGAATTGAAAACAATGAGAGACAGCATTATCATGACAAAATATCAGGGCTTTGGAAATGATTATCTGGTACTGGATGCGAAGAAAAACCAGCTTCAGCTGCAGGGCAAAAAAGTTGCGCTTCTTTGCCAGCGGGGGTTCGGACTTGGAGCGGATGGTGTGCTTTACGGACCAGTTGACATTAACGGAAAAATGGGAATGCATATTTTTAATTCCGATGGAAGTGAAGCTGCAATCAGTGGAAACGGTGTCTGTATTTTTGCAAAATATCTTATGGACAATGAGTATGTTACAGAGAAAAAATTTGCCATTGAGACTTTATCCGGAACAATCGAAGTAGAATGTCTGAATGCCAGAGCGACAGAGTTCCGCGTAAATATGGGCAAAGCCTCTTTCCTTTCCAGAGAGATTCCGGTAACTGGCGAGGTGCGTGAGGTGATCGATGAGCCATTTACATTTAACAAGAAAGAATACAAGGCAACTTGTCTCACAGTAGGAAATCCACACTGCATTATTTTCATGGATCAGGTATCTCAGGAAAAAGTAAGAGAGCTGGGGCCATATGTGGAAAATGCAGATGAGTTCCCGGAAAGAGTGAACCTGCAGATCTGCCGCCAGATTGATAAAGGAAATCTGGATATCGAGATCTGGGAGCGTGGCTCCGGTTACACAAAAGCTTCCGGTACAGGAAGCTGTGCAGCAGCCATTGCAGCCTACCGGAAAGGTCTGATGGAAAACAGAATCAATGTAAACCAGCCAGGTGGTATGATCCAGATCGACATTAAAGAAGATGGAACTATTTTTATGACAGGAACTGTTGGATATATTGCAGAGATGAGCGTGGCTGAAAGCTTTTTCTCATAGAAAGAAAATATGGTGTATGGCGCATCCAAACGGCCGTGTCTGTGTAGCAAAACGGCTGTTCTAAAACGTATTTGTGACCGCCAGAGGGCGCAAAATGCAGATATGGCAGAAAAGATAAATAAAAATGAAATTTAAAGGCTGCCAAAGGGAAATGATACACAGTATAATTTTTGTGCATCGCGTAGGAAGGCGGTGCAGCAGATGAAAAATCAGACAAGTCAATATGGCAGTTACTTAATTTTCGATGTACGAGAATCCAGGTATAGAAGTAAGAAGACTTCCGTGCCTGGATTTTTTTGCTGCAAATGAGTGTGCTGTCTGTAAGCGATGTCATTATATCTGAAGAGAGGAAAGTAATTAAAATATGGAGACAGAATCAGCTTGTCGGTATACGGAAGCCCACTCTTGTTGATAAAAAAAGTGCAATGTCTAAACTAAAAAAAGATAGACATTTCTAACACGATTCTGTAAAATAAACAAAGGTTAGAAAACACTAATAACAGTTAAACAAGGAGGAAGAGGATGGCTGACAAAAAGTTATTAAGAAAAATTGCTCCGATCATTATGAGTGCAGCTGTAGCGATGACCAGTTCACCAGTTGGAGTAATGGCAGAAGATTTTACTTCTGGTGAAGTGTCTGTTGAGGTTTCTGATGAGACTATATATGATTCTGATGAGATTTCAGACGACTATGACGAATCATCAGAGGCTGACGATTCAGCAGATTTTGGTACAGACACAGAGGATGGTTTTGAATCTGGAGAAGCCGCAGAAGAGGAGTCTGGATTTGAGGACGGCGAAACCGGAGACACAGAAGATGCTTTTTTAGCAAACACTGAGGGCGAAACCAACAATGAAGCGGGAGCTGTGAAAACAGTGGAGGATGGTCAGATCGTACTGATGAACATTCCCTATGAAGCTTTTTACAGATCTGAGTTGAAAAACAATGATGTAAAAGTAGATGCATTTACATCCGCGACGAAAGCAAAAACAAAGATGAGCGGCGTGATGAATGGAAATGCTGCTTATCATACAAGCGCGGAAGGAAATGAACTTGCAGGTGTTACTTTTCCGGTAAAAGTGAATAAAGCTTCTGATTTGGAAAATTTTAAACAGATTACAGACAGCACTACTATAGAGATTACTACGAACATGAAAGGCCAGGTAAGTACTAATACATATACTGGTGCAGCGGCTCTTATTGAACAGCCAAGCTATACTTATTATGTTCCGGCAGAAACTCCTGCATATTACAAGGAAATGAGCGTAGATGAGAACGAAAATATTTCTTTTGGCGCTGTTCAGGGAATGTCCGAACAGAATGTTAGTGTGAATGCTGAATTAAAGCTTAATTCCAAATATGGAGATTATCAGCTTGAGCTGGATGAGACAGCAGTAAAGGCAGTAGTAAATGCATCTAATGGTGATAAGATTTATGGTGTAATCATCAATACAACAGACGGAACCACTTATGCACTCCGTCATCTTGAGAATATCTGGAAAGGAAAAGAACTTGCATGGAGCACCGGCTTTACAACAGAATCTCACGGTTGCCCAATAAGCTCTGACCACTACAAATCCATGATGGGAAAAACTATTTCCAGCGTAACGTACTATACGGATAAGGGGGAAATTAATTTTGATATTCCAGATACTTATGTTCCGGTAAAAACAGGTGTCAGTGCAACCGTTGACAACATCAAGGTAACAGATGCAGAGGTTAAAGTTGAATTATCTGAAGCACTTCCATCTGATTATTCAAAGAAATATGCAGTTGATGATGTGGAAGCAGCGACAACAGAGACAGGAGTAAAGGTTACAAATCTTACACCTGGAACACATACTCTGACAATTTCCGATGCAAATGGAAAATATGCTCCTGTCAGCGCTACTTTTACAGCAACAACAGATACTGTAATGGCTTCCTATGATGAGTATGAAGGAAAAATGGTTGCTGCGGCAGATATTACCGCTGAGCAGTTTGTTGCATTTACCAAAACAGTTTCAAAAGTAAAAATTGGTGACCAAGAGTATGCTGCAAGCGGAAAAGGTGCTGTGAAGATTGTTCAGGAGGATGGAACTCTTGATTATTCTAAAACAGCTGTAAACGATGGAGATACAGTAGTTGTAAGTGCTGCCGGATACCCAGATGTAACATTTGTTTACAACGAAAACGTATATGTATACGCAGGTCTTACATGGGCTGAGTACTGGGCTTCCGAGGATGTATACAATGCAGGCTCCACAGCTTCTTCTGAAGAAAAAGACAGAAGAGGTGAGTCAGACCTTGGAGCATTTGATGCTGTAACAAGAGCAACTGCAAACCATGGCCTTCACAGAGGAAGCTTCCAGGCAATCGCGGTTCTTAATGGAAAAACAGTTTCCCACTGGAGCGCAGACGGAAAAACAGTTTATTATGCCGATGGAACATCAGAAGTATTTAACCGGAACAATGTAACCGGATATACCGTAACTGGCCTGAAATATGTACCGGTTGAGATTAAGAGAGCTGACCTTGCTGCTTTTGCAGAAAGTCATGCAATTGTAAAAAATGGCGGACAGCTGATCGGCGGTTATGGCGAGAAAGAACTGAAATCCTATGAAGCCGTTGCAAATGTAACTGCAAATACAAATGGTTTGAAAAAAGCTACAAAAGCTGAAGATGGAAGCTTTGTAATCGGAGCAAGACAGAACGGAACTGAGTCTGGTATCAAAGATGCAGAGCTGAAAGTGGCAGACGGAATTACAGCAGCTGTAAAGCCTGGAAATGGTTCCTATGGTGAGTTCCTGAGAGTTGACCTGACTGGAAACTATGGCGATCTTGGTGCACATATGCAGTCTGTTGAGTGGGCATATTATGGAAATGATTCCACTTATACAAACAGACTTGCAAACTATGGAACAAAATTTGCAGCTGATAACTGGATGCATAAAATGATGGGTATCCAGCTTGGTCTTACAGAATCTGGAAGATGCAAGCTTCCGGAAGGAACTGACGGAACTGGTTACTGGATCCTTACTGTTCATGCCCTTGGATACCAGGATTACGTTGTAAAATTCCAGGCAACAGCTGAGAATATTGCAAAACCTGCAGGTGATGCAGATTCCACACCACTGGAAAACATTATCGCAGAAGCAAAAGCCCTGAACGAGGCTGATTATACTCCGGAGAGCTGGGCTGCTGCAAAAGACAGCATTGCAAATGAGCTTGAAGAGTGTGAGGAAATGCTTGCAAATATTAAGAATCAGACAACTTATGGCGTAGAAGAGCAGATCGGACATTTAAGAGAAGCTCTTAACATGCTTGTAAAAGCTCCGTCTCCAACTGCAACGCCGGCACAGCCGACTGCAACACCAGCCCCGGCAAAGCCGACCGCAACACCGACCCCGGCACAGCCAACTGTAGCACCTACACAGCCAACTGCAACTCCGGCACCGACTGCAGCACCGGCCAAAGGAATTACAGCAACTGCAAAAGCTTCCACAATTTACACCAAAGGAAAAACCTCTACAACCATTACGGTTGTAAAAAATGATGTAACTGGAAAAGTTAAATTTACATCCAGCAACAAGAAAGTAGCGACTGTTACCTCCAAAGGCGTTGTAAAAGCGAAAAAAGCGGGAAAGACAACCATTACTGTAAAGGTTGGAAATTACACTAAGAAAGTAGTAATCCAGGTTAAGAAACCTTCTCTGAAGCTTGCAAAATCTTCTGCAACAATCAAGAAAGGCAAAACAGTAAAAATCAAAGCAACCGCAACACCATCCGGAAAAGTAACATACAAGTCCAGCAACAAGAAAGTAGCGACTGTTACTGCAAAAGGTGTTGTAAAAGGTAAGAAGAAAGGTACTGCAACCATCACTGTTACAAGTAATGGGGTATCTAAGAAATTCAAAGTAAAAGTAAAATAATTGGTAACCATTCAGAAGGTACTGAACAGTTACAATAATTGTTACAAAGTTTTTACTGGTAACAAATAAGACTTGTGTGAAACAAGGCAAAGGAACGGGGGCCGTTTTTAACAGCCCCTGCTTTTGCTTGTAAAAAGAAACTTATTTTGCTACATATTTTAACAGGAGACAGCATGAAAAAACGAGACAGTGATAAGAATCCTTTTGAAAAAAAGAATCTGGTGAAACTTGCTCCAGCAGCAGTGGTTATTGCGGCTGTGGCTGCAGCAGGTGCTCAGGCTGGCAGCAGTGGAAAAGAAGTGACTGCTGAAACCAGAGAGGTTGTAAAATCCCAGGATCTGGAATCGCTTCTGAAAACAGCCTATTCCTATGAGGCAGCAGATGACGAGGCAAAAGAGGAGAGTCTGCTGAAAGCAGGCAAAAATACATCATCATCTTCAAAGAAAAAAACCTCCAAAATTTCAAAGAAAAAAAGTGGTATAAAAAAAGGAAGCTCAAAGACCCTTCCAGTAAAAACGGCTGCATCTTCAGGGGTAGGTCAGGGCTCCACCACTACACCAACTACAGAAGTTCCGGAAGGCGGCTATAAAGATGGAACTTATCAGGGCAGCGGTACTGGCTTTGGAGGAACGATTACCGTACAGGTAACTGTATCAGGTGGGAAAATCACAGCTGTTGATATATTGAGTGCCTCTGGAGAAACAGGCTCTTATTTTGCCTCTGCACAGGGCGTTGTAAGTAAGGTTTTATCAAGCCAGTCCCCGAATGTGGATGCAGTCAGCGGTGCAACTTATTCCTCAAATGGGATTATCCAGGCAGTACAGAATGCCCTTTCACAGGCAGGAAACAGTGATTCTGCCACACCGGCTGCCACACCAACTCCAACGCCAACGCCAAAACCTGCAAAGAAACCGAAGAAAGATACTTCTGTCAGCTATAAAGATGGTGTATATGAGGGACAGGCAGAAGGTTTTGATGGAATCGTAACGGTAAAGGTTACAATAAAAAATGGAAAAATCAAAAAAATAAGCAACACAAATACAGATACACCTGAATTTTTTAATAAAGCATGGAAAACAATCAAGTCCAATGTAATTTCCAGACAGAGTACTTCTGAAATTGATACTGTAAGTGGTGCAACATTTTCTTCAAATGGAATTCTCGGAGCTTTATCCCAGGCTCTTTCAAAGGCTGATCAATCAGGAACTACAGACTCAAAGGAAGAAGATATAACTCCAACCCCGACTACTGTACCTGATGAAACTGTAACACCAATTCCAACGGAGATTCCACATCCTACCAAGACTCCGGATAATCCGTCAGATGAACAGCCGGTTGTAAAGCTTTTGAAAGATGGTACCTATACAGGGTCTGCAATGGGATATTCTGGAAAGGTTAACATAACACTGACAATTAAAGACGGAAAAATTACGGAAGTAACCAATACAAACTCAGATACCAGAAGCTTTTTCAATAAGGCATGGAGATCCATACAGCCTAAAATACTGGAAAAGCAGAGTACAGAAGGAATTGACACTGTAAGTGGTGCAACATTTTCTTCTATGGGAATTCTGGATGCGTCCAAAATAGCATTGGATCAGGCAAAAAATACAGAGGTACAGCCTTCAGTAACGCCAGAGCCCACTGAGGCGTCGGATTCCACCGAGAAGCCAGAACCCACAAATACGCCAAAGCCGACTTCTGTTCCGGAACCAACGACTGCACCGGAGCCTACAGCTGTACCAGAGCCTACTGAAACGCCAGCGCCAACTTCTGCACCGGAACCGACGGATACACCGGAGAATTCTGTGACGCCGGAACCGACAGCTACGCCAGAACCCACGCCTGTGCCTGCTGGTGCATATATAGATGGAACCTACACTGGCATTGGAGAAGGCAATGACGGACCAGACAGTGTACAGGTTACCGTAACAATATCCGGAGGACAGATTGTGGGAGCAACTTATTTTTCCTATGATGATGAAGAATATGCAGATACAGCCTGGGAGGGAATTCTTGGACAGGTTATGGGAAAGCAGTCCGCAGACAGTGTAGATACAGTATCTGGATGCACATATTCCTCCCAGGGATTTATTCAGGCATTTAGAAATGCATTAAATCAGGCAAAAGGAGCATAACCCATGAAATACCAGAGTTTTATTATGAGAGTTTTATGTCTGCTTCTGATCGTTGGTGTCGTTCTTGGCTACAACTCCATGCAGAAAAAAGATAGTGATACCGAAAAAGACCAGCAGATCGCCAGTCTGACAACCAGAGTGGAGGCCTTGGAAAAACAGCAGGATGAGATATTAAGTGCCCTTGAAGAGGCTGCAAAAGCGCAGGAAGAGGCGAAGAAAAAGGCAGAAGAGGAAGCGAAGAATCAGAAAGCCCAGACGGAAGAAGCGGCTTCCGGGGATGCTTCCGAGGACGCGAAAAAAGATGACAAGAATACAGATGAGACAGAGGCTGAGGACGCTTCTTCTGAGGAAGAAAGTGAAGATCTTGTCTACAAAAACGGAACCTACACAGGAGACGGCCAGGGCTTTGGCGGCAATATCCAGGTTCAGGTTACACTTGAAAATGACACGATTACAGACATTCAGGTGGTAAGTGCACCAGGCGAAGACTCTGCATACCTTTCCCAGGGACAGGGCGTGATCAGTACCATTCTGGCTGCCCAGAGTACAGATGTTGACACCATTTCCGGAGCAACCTTCAGTTCCACTGGAATTATCAACGCTGTAAATGATGCACTTGGAAAGGCGGAAAATCAATGAAAAAGAGACAGAGAAAAATCCGGCTGATCCGCGCCGGCATCCAGCTTCTGTTTTTCATTTTTGCTCCGGCACTTTTTTCCACAGCATTCGCAGGCGTGAAGTCCGTTTTTCAGGCAATCGCAGCACATCAGGCAATCAGCTGGAATTCCTTTCTGGATGTGACTGCCGTGCTGCTGGTGGTAACCTGCCTGTTCGGACGGCATTTCTGCGGATATGCCTGCGCATTTGGTTCCCTTGGGGATGCATTGTACGAGCTGACTGTGTTTATCCGCCAGAAGGTTTTTCATAAAAAAGGCCGTCACGGATACTCAGAAAAAGCCATCCGCATTTTGCAGAAGGTGAAATATATCTGGCTTCTGGTGCTTCTTGTATCTATCCTTACCGGCTGGTACAGTAAGCTTCAGGGCATGAGCCCCTGGGATGTGTTTTCCATGCTCACCGCTGGCAGACTTCCCGGTGCTGCCTACAAGGTGGGGATTGTGCTGCTGATTCTGCTCATGATCGGAATGTGCACTCAGGAAAGATTTTTCTGCCAGTTCCTCTGCCCAATGGGCGCAATTTTTGCTATAATGCCTATAGCGCCCTCTGCGCTGTTCAACCGTGACAAAGGCACCTGTCCGGCGAAATGCGGAGCCTGCAAAAAGCGCTGTCCTGCTCATCTGGACATTGACGGTGATACCCCTCTCTCAGGAGAATGTATCTGCTGCCACGCCTGCCAGGGAATCTGCCCGAAGAGGAACATCCGGATCGGGATTCCGAAGGCGAAAGATGAGAGCCTTTTTTAAACACGAGCTGGGAAAAGATGGGCGAACGCTATTGGAAAATAAGAGAAAATAAAATCAGAAAGAACAGGATATGAGTAAAAAAAGAAGTAAAGTAAGATTTCAGAATGAAGTCGATTTAATTAAGGTACATTATAAAAAGCAGTCCAGAGATCAATCACTTACCTGCTTGGATATGTTTAATGGGAGAAGGCATTTGAGAAAGAGAAGTGCGGCAGGAATCCTCTGCGGCAGCCTGCTTCTCACTGTCATTTCCGCTACAGTACTGGGAAAAACAACTACAGTTGTTTATGCATCTGACATAGAAAAATACACAAACGCAGATTTCGCAATGGACACGGTAGTTTCCGAAACCCTTTATACCTCAGGCGAGGACATCAACACTCAGATTGGCGAAAAGCTCCGCGAAATGGAAACCACCCTCCTTTCCTGGACAGAGGAAAACTCCCAGATTTCCCAGCTGAACAATGCTGAGGGCAAGACCATGGAAGTCTCTGATGATCTTGCCGCCGACCTTGAGAAAATCCGCCAACTGTCCCAGGATTCCGACGGTGCTTTTGACCCCACCCTTGGAAAGATCATTCGCCTGTGGAACATTGACGGCGAGAATCCTCATGTCCCGGACCAGTCCGAAATTGACACTCTTCTTCCCGAAGTGGGCTACGAGAAAATTCAGGTGGACGGAAACAATGTAACCCTTCTTGATGGCTGTACCCTGGATCTTGGTGCCGTTGGAAAAGGCATGGGCTGTGACCAGATCATGGATTACCTGCAAACCCAGCCAGACGTTTTCGGTATGATTCTGAACCTTGGTGGCAGCAGTGTCATGACCTACGGCGAAAAGCCAGACGGTTCCCCCTGGAAAGTAGCCCTCACCGATCCCCGTGACACCGAAGGTGACTACCTTGGCGCCATCACCCTGGACGCCAACCAGTTCCTTTCCACCTCCGGCGACTACGAAAAATACTTCATAGAAGATGGAATCCGCTACCACCACATCCTGGATCCAAAGACCGGTTACCCCGTCCAGAACGGTCTCACCTCCGTTACCATCGTCTGCGACCAGGGCTACCTGGCCGACGGCCTCTCTACCGCCTGTTTCGTCCTTGGTATGGACGCCGCGAAAACCCTTCTGGAGAAATATGGCGCAGAAGCTGTATTTGTAGACGAAGATAAGAATGTATATGTGACAAGTGGATTGATGGATAAATTCGAATTAATGAAAGACGGATACACAGTAAACGAAGCATAAGTTGTCCATGATAGATTCGTAGAAAATGATAGCTTACGGAATAACGAAAAGAGCTCCAGAGAATAGTCAAAAACTACCGCCAGGAGCTCTTTTTCAACTAACAGCATTTGGGCTGAATATATTCAGCCCAGATGCGTACGGTGGTAACATCTCACGGAATTCTCTTAAGAACTTCCTTCGTCAGCACTCCAATCAGCAGTCCTGTAATCACTCCTGACACCATCAGCGCCGGAGCATAATAATACAACAGTCCCACCGTATGCGTTGCCGGAATCGCCACCAGCAGCTGACCGATGTTATGGGAAACGCCACCAGCCACACTTACACCCAGCTGCCCGAATCCAATCTTATTTTTCACAAAAACCATCACAATCAAACTAAGGGTCGCCCCCGCCAGGCTATACATAATACTGGAGCCGCTTCCAAACATAAAACCGATAATAAAAATTCTCACAATGGAAACCAGCGCTGCTTCTTTCCACGTATACCTCTCCAGCACAAAAAGCACCGCCAGATTTGCAAGCCCTAGTTTCATTCCCGGAATTCCCGCAAAAAACGGAATCAACGATTCCACATACCCGAAAATAATGGCAATGGCTGCAAACAGCCCAAGATACGCTGTCTTTTTCTGATTCATCACTTACACCACTGCGTCAAATCCACTTTCGGAATCCTGTGAATCTGAATCGCCCTCTCCCTGAATGACTACTCTGTTTGGCAGGCACACAATATATCCGCCTGCACTGCCCACTGCCGGCTGCTTCATGCAAAGATGATCCGGGCAGTCCGCCTCTGTCATCTTTACCTCGCCGTCCTTAATTTCACACACATTGGTATCCCCAATCTGGATCACCTGATCCTCCGCCAGTGAATAAGTCCCATAAAGTTCCCCATCCACCGTAATCTGGATCGACCCATGAGTTCCATGTGGAACCGCATAAACAAAAATACAAAGCACCACTGAAATAACCAATAGTGCACCAATAAATACCGCTTCTTTCTTCTTCAAAAATGATACCTCTTCATTAATAGCTTTAACAAAAATCATTATATCATAGAACCATGTTCCACAAACGAACCATTAGTTTATGATATAAGAAATACAGAGATTTTTCAACCTATTCTAAAATCCATTTTTGAGAAAAAATCGCAACAGAGAGAATGACTGTTATTCACAGAGGAAACGGTAACGGGTGGCTGTTCCTTTCCACACCGCTTTTTATTGTAATTTCCCACGGAATATGCTATTGTATAGTTTGAAAGTCTGTGTGCCGTGCGGATCGCGGGAATGATTTTTCAAACACGTTCCAGACCTGCGGCATTGTTGGAGAAAAGTAACGATTCAGAAAACACTGGACAGTTACACAGAAATATTAGAAAGAAGGTGAAGCTATGGTTGAATTAGACCAGTTCAAGAGCATTCTTGCAACATACACAGAACCATTAGTGGAAGTGAGGGATTCACTTTGACCTGGCTAACAAAGAAAAGCGGGTTGAAGAATTAGAGCGCGAAATGGAAGCGCCTGATTTCTGGGACAATGCAGAAATATCCCAGAAGAAAATGAAAGAATTAAAGGGTATGAAGGACGACATGGAAACCTATCAGAATCTGGTAACCCAGAAAGAAGATATGGAGACCCTGATCGAGATGAGCTATGAGGAAAATGATCCGTCCATGATCGAAGAAATCCAGGAAATGCTGGATGAGTTCCAGGCACAGTTTGACAGTATCCGTGTGAAGACACTTCTTTCAGGAGAGTATGACGGCGAGAATGCCATTATCAAACTGAATGCAGGAGCTGGTGGAACAGAAGCCTGCGACTGGTGCAGTATGCTGTATCGTATGTATACACGCTGGGCTGAGCGCAAGGGCTTTTCAATTGAAGTTCTGGACTATCTGGACGGTGATGAAGCTGGTATCAAATCTGTTACCTTCCAGGTAAACGGAGAGAACGCATACGGACTTCTGAAGTCTGAGAAAGGTGTTCACCGTCTGGTACGTATTTCCCCGTTCAATGCGGCTGGAAAGCGCCAGACCTCTTTCGTATCCTGCGATGTAATGCCGGATATTGAGAAAGATCTGGACGTAGAAGTCAATGATGAGGACATCCGTATTGATACCTACCGAAGCAGTGGTGCCGGCGGACAGCATATCAACAAGACCTCATCCGCTATCCGTATCACTCATTTTCCAACAGGAATCGTGGTACAGTGTCAGAATGAGCGTTCCCAGCATATGAATAAAGATAAGGCTATGCAGATGCTGAAGGCGAAGTTATATCTTCTGAAACAGCAGGAGGCAGAAGCCAAGCTTTCCGGAATCCGAGGTGAAGTAACGGATATCGGCTGGGGCAACCAGATCCGTTCCTACGTTATGCAGCCATATACCATGGTCAAAGATCACCGTACCAATGAAGAAACCGGAAATGTAGATGCAGTTATGGATGGTGCCATTGATATCTTTATTAATGCATATTTGAAATGGATCGCACTTGCGAAGAGACCTGCAGAACAGCAATAAAAGCATGCTGCTGTTCACGAAGGGAACGGTACCAGCTTCCGGATTATGTCTGGATACAGCGGCTGTAATGGCAGAGATTTGCAGGGCGCAGTGAAAGTGGAAGGAAATGCAGGATGCCAAAGACAACAGATAAGAATAAATATTTTGTAGTAAAAGAGCGGGCTGTGCCAGAGGTGCTTCTGAATGTAGTTGCAGCGAAGAAGCTTCTGGAATCAAAGCGGGCAGCTACGGTTCAGGAAGCTGCAGACGCTGTGGGAATCAGCCGAAGCTCTTTCTATAAATATAAAGATGATATTTTTCCCTTCCACGAGGAAGCCAAGGGAAAGACCATCACATTTATTATACAGATGGATGATGAGCCGGGAATTTTATCCAATGTTCTTCGGGCTATTGCAGAAAACCATGGCAATATTCTGACCATACATCAGAGTATTCCCATCAGTGGTATTGCCACCCTTACCTTAAGTGTACAGATCCTTCAGGGAGAAGGGGATGCTGAGGCGATGGTGGATGACATTGAACAGATGGAAGGAATCCATTATTTAAAAATTTTAGGCAGGGAGTAACGGACAGATGATAAATATTGCAGTGTTAGGATATGGCACAGTTGGAAGCGGTGTAGTAGAAGTCATCCGCACCAATCATGAATTGATTAACAAAAGAGCCGGGGAAGAGATTAAGATCAAATATGTACTGGATCTTCGTGAGTTTCCGGGAGATCCGGTAGAAGAGATTCTTGTGCATGATTTTGAGCAGATCGTAAACGATCCGGAAGTTAAAATTGTAGTAGAAGTAATGGGAGGAACCGGTGCTGCCTATACTTTTACAAAAAGAGCACTTGAAGCCGGCAAGAGTGTGTGCACCTCGAATAAAGCTCTGGTTGCCAAATACGGGCCTGAGCTTATGGAAATTGCAAAAGAGAAAAAGATCAACTACCTTTTCGAGGCAAGCTGCGGCGGTGGAATCCCGATCATTCGTGCTATCAACGGTTCTCTCACCGCAGATGAGATCAATGAGGTCAGCGGAATTCTGAACGGAACTACCAACTATATGCTGGATAAGATGATCACAGAAGGCGCTGATTTCAATACTGTTCTGAAAGAGGCTCAGGAAAAAGGCTACGCAGAGGCTGATCCTACCGCTGACGTGGAAGGACAGGATGCATGCCGTAAGATTGCCATTCTTTCCTCTCTGGCATATGGAAAATTCCTGAATTTTGAAAATATTTATACAGAAGGAATTACAAAGATCACGCCAGAGGATATGGAATACGCAAGAGAAATGGGCAGAAGCATCAAGCTTCTTGGCACAAGTAAGAAATTGGGAGACGATTCTTTCTACGCACTTGTAGCACCTTTCCTTGTAGGGCAGGAGAATCCTCTTTATGGCGTAAAGGGAGTGTTCAACAGTATTTTTGTACATGGAAACATGCTTGGCGATGCCATGTTCTATGGAAGCGGAGCAGGCAAGCTTCCTACTGCAAGTGCAGTTGCAGCGGACGTTGTGGAGGCTGCAAAGCATCTTCATGATACCATTCCAAATAACTGGAGCAATGAAGAGATGACCCTGATGGAGCCGGATTCTGTAGAAGGCCGTTTCTTTGTACGTGTGAAGGATACTTCCCTGGATGAAGTGGATAAGGCTTTTGGTAAGGTTGAGGCTGTGATCGAGCCGGATTCCCTTCCGGAAGAATTTGGTTTTATTACCAGACTTATGACACAGGGCGAGTACAAAGAGCGTGTGAAAGCGCTTGGAGAGAATGTTCTGGGCATGATCCGCGTGAAAGACTGATAACATGAAACCGCAGTTATTCAGGTAATGGGCAGCTGCGTGAAACTGTCTGCATGCGCAGATAAAAATAAAACTGACAGCGTGAAAGGAAAAACTATGCTGATAGTTAAGAAATTCGGCGGTACTTCCGTTGGGGACAAACAGAGAATGTATAATGTTGCCAACCGTTGTATCGAAGAATATAAAAAAGGAAATGACGTGGTGGTGGTTTTGTCCGCCATGGGAAAATATACAGATGAGCTGATCCGTATGGCTCATGATATGGACGACAAGCCTCCGAAGCGTGAGATGGATATGCTCCTTACCATCGGTGAGCAGATGTCCGTATCCCTGATGGCAATGGTAATGCACAAGCTGGGCGTTCCGGCGGTTTCCCTGAATGCCTTTCAGGTGACCATGCATACCACAAGCAGCCATCAGAATGCAAGATTAAAAAGAATCGATACAGAGCGTATTCGCCGGGAGCTGGATGCCCACAGGATCGTAATTGTTACCGGATTCCAGGGCGTAGATAAATACGATGATTACACCACTCTGGGACGAGGCGGTTCTGATACCACTGCCGTGGCACTGGCAGCAGCGCTTCATGCAGATGCCTGCGAGATTTATACAGATGTGGACGGCGTTTACACAGCCGACCCACGTAAGGTTCCAAATGCAAGAAAGCTGAAAGAAATCACATACGATGAGATGCTGGATCTGGCAACATCAGGAGCAGGTGTACTTCACAACCGTTCTGTGGAAATGGCGAAGAAATACGGAGTGCCCCTTGTGGTCCGCTCTAGCCTGAATAACAGTGAAGGAACGGTAGTGAAGGAGGTAGTTAGCGTGGAAAGAATGCTGATCAGCGGTGTTGCGCTGGATACAGACGCTGTGAGAATCGCAGTACTGGGGCTTCGCGATGTGCCTGGTGTTGCATTTAAGGTATTTGATACCCTTGCAAAGAAAAATATTAACGTAGATGTTATCCTGCAGTCTATCGGACGTGCAGGAACAAAGGACATTTCTTTTACAGTAAATAAGGATGATCTGGATGATGCAGTTGCCACTCTGGAGGAGAGCCAGGAGCGCCTTGGCTTCAAGGAGCTTCACTCTGAGCGCAATATCGCCAAGCTTTCCATTGTTGGCTCCGGTATGCTCAGCAATCCTGGCGTGGCTGCCAAGATGTTTGAGAGCCTTTACAATGAAGGGGTAAACATTAATATGATCTCCACATCTGAAATCCGTATTACCGTCCTCATCAATGAAAAAGACGGAATCCGGGCTATGAATGCAGTACACGATGCTTTCGGCCTTGCCGACTGATCGAATATAAATTCTAAGGAGGAATTTCTGTATGAAAAGAAAAGTATTGGGAGTGCTTTTTACAGCAATGTGCCTGTGTGCGGTTCCGTCCGCGGCTTATGCAGAGGCACAGGAAGCCGAAACTACAGAGGCAGCAGGAGAGGCTGCTGATGAGCCTGAGGCTGGTGCAGAAACGGTTACAGAGCTGTCCGACAGCCTGTACGATTTTCAGGTGAAGATCGAGGATAAGGTTTACCAGTTCCCTATGTATTACCAGGATTTTGCAGCAGACTGGACACTTGGCAAGAACGAGGACCCGGAGATGGGCGTTGGAACCAATTCCTATGGTTCCATCAGTTTTTACAAAGGGGACGACCGCGTTTCCGTAGATGTGATCAATCTTGGAATCAACCAGTTGCCATTAAACCAGTGTTTGGTGGCGGGAATTGATATTGATGCAAGCTATGATTTTGATGTGGCGGCTACTCCTGTAGAACTGCCTGGCGGAATCGTAATGGGAAAATCCAATTTTGATGATATCAAAGCTGCTTATGGTGATCCAAGCGATACTTACGAGGGAGACCTGTATACCAAGTATTCCTACTCGAAAGATTATTACGAGGAAGTTCATTTCTATGTATATAAGGATGACAATACTCTGAAGCAGGTAGATATGCGTAACTTCGTAGAGCCAGAAGGATATGACAAGGGAAGTGTAAGCGAGGAAGTTCCGGAAATCGTATCTTCCTATACCGCTCCTACTGAGCTGGGAGATGATCTGCTGGCTCCACAGTTGGAATTCTGCGGAGATCTTTATTCCCTTCCGGCTCCGGTGTCTGCATTCCTTGAGAATGGCTGGGAGCTTCAGAATGTGGAAGATGGCGCTTATGTGGCTGGCCGGGATCTGGAATTTGTAGACATGATGAAGAATAACCAGAGTGTGCATTTCAGTGTTTACAATTTTACCCAGGATGCAACTGCCATCGAGAACTGTTTTGTACGGGAGCTTGAGGTAGGCAATTACGACAGTGATGCTCTTACCCTTACTCTTTCCGGTGGATTTACCCTGGGTGCGAAGAAGGCGGACCTGATCGCAGCTGCAGAGGAAAAAGGCTATTCGTGTGATGAGGACGGAGATTACCTGAATATTTATAAGACTGCAGATACCAAGATTGACAACCGGGCACAGTTCTGGTTTAACAAGGATGAGGATCCGGATACAGTGGCAAGTGTTGCGTACAGAAATGAAATTCTTCCAGAATAAGGGAGAACCCGATCTGGAGGTTTTACAAAATTAGTAACAGGAGGGAAATATGAGCAACTATGTGATCAGCTGTTGTTCCACAGCGGACCTTACGAAAGAACATTTTGAGAAAAGAAATATTTCCTATATCTGCTTTCATTATGAATTAAATGGAAAAGAATATGCAGATGATCTGGGACAGTCCATGCCTTTTGATGTGTTTTATAAAGCCATGCAGGATGGGGCATCTACCAAGACTTCCCAGGTAAACGCAGATGAGTTTGAAGAGTATTTTGAAGGATTTCTGAAACAGGGCAAGGATGTGCTTCACGTCTGCCTTTCTTCCGGGATTTCCGGTGTTATAAATTCAGCCAACGTTGCAAAAGCGGAGCTGGAGGAAAAATACCCGGATCGTAAGATTCTGGTTGTGGATTCTCTGGGCGCGTCTTCAGGATATGGTCTTTTTATGGATAAACTTGCTGACCTCCGGGATGAGGGTAAATCCATCGGGGAAGTTCATGCCTGGGCAGAAGAACACAAGCTGAACCTGCATCACTGGTTCTTTTCCACAGACCTTACGTTCTATATCAGAGGAGGCCGTATTTCCAAGGCCAGCGGCTTTTTCGGCACTATGCTGAATATTTGTCCGCTTCTGAATATGGATGATCAGGGAAAACTGATCCCAAGATTTAAGATCCGTACCAAGAAAAAGGTGATCCGGGCTATTGTAGACAAAATGGAAGAGTACGCCGAGGGCGGACTTGACTATAGTGGGAAATGTTATATTTCCCAGTCCGCATGTATAGAGGATGCCAGGGAAGTGGCAAGGCTGGTGGAAGAGCGTTTCCCGAAATTAAATGGGAAGGTTGAGATCAACAACATCGGAACCACCATCGGGAGTCATACAGGTCCTGGTACGGTAGCGGTGTTTTTCTGGGGAAGTAAGAGGACGGCGTAGTTATAAAAAAATTACAGATGTCAGATGGGAAAATGCTATATTAGGAACAGCTGGCATGGTTTAATGGAGCAAAAGTGAAAACAGCGAAATGGTGCTGCAATATATCTGGCCGGGATGTATCAGAATCCCGGCCTGCTGTTTCACTGCAAAGGAGAATGATGATTATGAAAAAAAGAAGTACGAAGGAAATCAAACTGCAGGCCAAAAAGTCATTGCAGGGACATGTTGGAACTGTGATCCTTGGGCTTCTGGCAGTGTATGGTCTGAATACCTTAGGAACAATCCTTTCTACCAATTTGTTTTCTGGCACATCCGCGCTGGATCTGGTTCTCAGCGAAATATTTATGCTGGTGGTGTCACTGATCGTGGGAATCATTTCTGCTGGTCTGGGGTATATGCTTTTGAATATTTCCCGGGAAAAGGAGTTTTCTCTGGGAGATCTTGGCTACTTTTTCAAAAACCAGCCAGACAGGGTGATCGTTGCAGGCTTTGTGCTTGCGATGATCCAGCTGATCACAGCAATCCCTTACTATTATGTGAGCTTTACCACAGATCCGGGACTGACTGTGGATTCCCAGATCCAGAGGCTTTCCATGACTCTGGGACTGCTGGCTGTAAGTACGCTTTTGAATTTTCTTATTTCCCTTCCATTTGCCATGACCTATTTTCTTATGGCGGATGACACAGAGCTTGGAGGAATCCAGGCACTGAAAGAGAGCGCAAGGCTGATGAAGGGAAATATCTGGAGATATGTGAAGCTGAATCTTAGCTTTATCCCGCTTTTGTTATTATCTGTGTTCACGTTCTATATTGCACTTTTCTGGATCATGCCTTATATGGAAATGTCCATGGTGGCATTTTACCGGGATCTGGATGGAGAACTGGACTACAGACTGCCGGAAGATAGGACTATTTAGAAATACAAGCAACAAGAGGAGATTGAAAAAATGGATATTTTACAGGCAATCACCCAGGAACTGGGGGTGCAGAAATGGCAGGTAGAAGCTGCTGTTAAATTGATCGACGAGGGAAACACTATCCCTTTTATTTCACGATATAGAAAAGAAGCTACCGGAACCTTAAATGACGAGCAGCTTCGTAACCTGAACGAGAGACTGACTTATCTCCGAAATCTGGAAGACAAGAAGAATCAGGTCCTTTCCAGCATTGAGGACCAGGGCAAGCTGACAGAAGAACTGAAGGCACAGATCCTGGCAGCACAGACGCTGGTAGTCGTAGAGGACCTTTACCGCCCGTACCGTCCGAAGAGACGTACCAGGGCAACCATTGCCAAGGAAAAAGGCCTGGAGCCCCTGGCAAATATCATTATGCTCCAGATGACAAACAAGTCTATTGAGGAAGAGGCAGAAGCCTTTGTGTCAGAGGAAAAAGAGGTTGCTTCTGTGGCAGACGCCATTGCTGGTGCGAAGGATATTATTGCAGAGCATATTTCCGACGAGGCAGATTACCGAATCCACATCCGTGACCTTACTGCAAAGAAAGGAACCATCAGTTCTGTGGCAAAGGATCCGGAGACACAGTCTGTTTACGAAATGTATTACGAATTTGAAGAGCCGGTGAAGAAGCTGGCTGGACATCGTGTGCTGGCGTTGAACCGCGGTGAGAAAGAGAAATTCCTTACTATTAAGATAGCAGCACCGGAGGAAGATATTCTCCGCTACCTGGAGAAGCAGGTGATCACCCGTGAAAACCCGTTTACCACACCAATCCTGAAAGAGGTAACAGAGGACAGCTACAAGCGTCTTATTGCGCCGGCAATCGAGCGTGAGATCAGAAGTGACCTGACAGAGAAGGCAGAAGACGGTGCTATCAAAGTCTTTGGCAAGAACCTGGAGCAGCTTCTCATGCAGCCTCCAATCGCCGGACAGACTGTCCTTGGATGGGATCCGGCCTTCCGTACAGGCTGTAAGCTGGCTGTTGTAGATCCTACTGGAAAAGTTCTGGATACCACAGTTGTTTATCCAACTGCTCCTACTAACGAGAAGAAGATTCGCGCTGCGAAGGATACAGTAGAAGCTATGATCAAGAAGTATGGCATTTCCCTGATTTCTGTTGGAAATGGTACTGCTTCCAGAGAGTCTGAGCAGGTGATTGTTGATATGCTGAAGGAGATTCCGGAAGCGAAGGTTCAGTATGTAATTACAAATGAGGCGGGTGCTTCTGTTTACTCTGCAAGCAAGCTTGCTACAGATGAATTTCCCAATTTTGATGTAGGACAGAGAAGTGCCACATCCATTGCAAGACGTGTGCAGGATCCGTTGGCTGAGCTGGTTAAGATCGATCCGAAATCCATTGGTGTAGGGCAGTATCAGCATGATATGAACCAGAAGAAGCTTGGCGAGGCTCTGACAGGTGTGGTTGAGGATTCTGTAAATAAAGTAGGTGTGGATTTAAATACTGCTTCGGCTTCCCTTCTTGAGTATATTTCCGGTGTTTCCAAGGCTATTGCGAAGAACATTGTAGTTTACCGTGAGGAGAATGGCCGTTTCACAAGCCGAAAAGATCTTCTGAAGGTTGCGAAGCTTGGTCCGAAAGCATTCGAGCAGTGTGCTGGTTTCATGCGTATTACAGGCGGCTCCAATCCTCTCGATGCGACAAGCGTTCACCCGGAGAGCTATGAGGCGGCTTCCAGGCTTCTTGAGAAACTGGGATATTCCGCTGAAGATATTGCAGGAGGCAAGCTTGCCGGACTTTCCAGACAGATCAGGGATTACAAGAAGACTGCAGATGAACTGGAAATTGGAGAGATTACTCTTAGGGATATTGTAAAAGAGCTGGAGAAACCGGCACGAGATCCGCGTGATGAGATGCCGAAGCCGATTCTCCGCACAGACGTACTGGATATCAAGGATCTGAAAGAGGGTATGATCCTGAAAGGAACTGTCCGCAACGTAATCGATTTCGGAGCTTTCGTTGATATCGGAGTTCATCAGGATGGACTTGTTCATATTTCCCAGATGAGTGAAAAATTTATCAAACATCCGTTGGAAGCTGTAAGCGTCGGAGATGTTGTGGAGGTTCGTGTTCTCGGTGTGGATGAGAAGAAGAACCGGATCAGCCTTTCTATGAAGGGATTAAATAAATAAAGAGAAGAGGGAAAACATTATTTCTCTTCTCTTGCCATTGCCTTGTAGAAAGCTTTTTTCAAACACGCTTTATAGCGTGTTTGGCAGGGAAATTAGAGAGTTGGATTAAAATGTTAGAAAATATTCTTGTTGTATATCTGGTTTTCGTTAATATTGCAGCATTCGGGATGTATGGCATCGATAAACAGAAAGCCATCCGGAAACAGTGGCGCATCCCGGAGGCTCAGCTTCTTGCGGTGGCTGTCATTGGCGGTTCCGCTGGGGCTCTTCTTGGAATGCAGTTTTTTCATCATAAAACCAGAAAGTGGAAATTCCGTCTGGGTGTGCCGTTAATTCTGGCAGCGCAGTTGATACTGTGGAGAGTCTTGCAGTAGACGGTGGATAATTTGCTTCCAAAATGAATTTCCGGTGGAAAACAGGCCAGATTGCCCTGTTTTAAATGGGTATTAGTTCCTGCCGCTTTTGCGATTTTGAGCGGAGTGGACGAAATTGTTTTTGGATAACAAGGGACAAAGTTGTTTGTGGGAAAGGACTGAAAAAAGGAGATGGGAATTTGGAAGGACAGGTTATAGAGAATGCAGTTCAGGAGACTGTCCAGGAAACAGTGGATAAAGTAAACTCCAACTGGGATCAGATCAAGGCTTACTTTAACGGTCATATTCCGGATTTGATCAGCTTCGGAATGAAAGTGGTTCTTTCTATTGTAGCGTTTTATGTGGGAACAAAGCTGATCAAGTGGCTGCTGAAGGTTGCGAAGCGTTCCATGGAAAAGGCCGGCATAGACATGGGGGTTGCCCAGTTCATCTGTTCTTTTGGGAAATTTTTGCTGTATCTGATTCTGATTTTTAATATAGCTACTAATTTCGGTGTGAAGGAATCTTCCGTAGCAGCTCTTCTGGGAACTGCCGGCGTTACCATCGGTCTTGCTTTGCAGGGCGGTCTGGAGAATCTGTCTGGCGGCGTTATGCTGCTTTTGTTTAAGCCTTTTCAGGTAGGAGATTATATTATACAGGATCAGGCTGATGGAACGGAGGGAACCGTATATAAGGTTGAGATGTTCTATACGACCCTGATCACCATTGACAATAAGCACGTAATCATTCCAAATGGAAAATTATCCAACAGCACCATTATCAATGTAACTGCGCAGAATTTGCGTAACCTGGAAATCAAAGTGGGAATTTCCTATGATTCCGATATTAAGAAAGCAAAAAAGCTTTTGCAGCACATTTTACAGGAAGATCCCGGAACCAAATCGGACAAAGACATGCTGGTCTTTGTAGACGAACTTGCTGACAGCGCCGTAGTCATGGGCCTTCGCGTCTGGGTGCCTACCGATAAATACTGGAAGATCAAATGGCGCCTCAATGAGAAAATCAAAGAATCTTTTGATGCCAACGGAATTTCCATTCCGTATCCGCAGATGGATGTACATGTGGTGGAGACAAATAAAGACAAATGATAATAGATATATAATGATATGAGTGTCAAAAGGTCTTTTGCCACTCATTTGATACCCCGGATTGCTCCGCAGCTACGCTGCTCCCGCAATCCTCCAAATATTCGAAATCCGCTGATTTACTGCGTAAATCGCTACTTTCTCATATTTGGCGTGTCCCAAGTTCAAACGCCTTATCGTGCAAGCACGAACGGCTTTTTGACCTTTTGACACTGGTATCATATAATAGAAAATATGAAATAGATGTACAAATAGATTTCCTATTGAAATTATCTTATTTCTATTGTATAATCCACCATGAAAAGAAAATTTCTTCGGGGCAGGGTGATCGAAATCCTTGGAAATCGAAATTCCCTACCGGCGGTATAGTCCGCGACCCGCTTTGGCGGCTGATTTGGTGAAATTCCAAAACCGACAGTAAAGTCTGGATGAGAGAAGAACGCGCAGAATATTTAGATCGGTTGATTTTTTTGTACGTGCTCATTGCCCCGGAAGAGATTCCGGGGCTTTTTATGTGGTGATTTTAACGTTACTGTTTACTGGTAACATTTTAATCCCATACTTGCAGAAATTTTCTTTAAATATTATAATTTAAGGAGCAATGAGTATGAGCGAACAAGTAATCAAAAATGGAAACGTAATGGAGCGAAGCCGTACCAGAACCATTGCCCAGGTAGCAATGTTAGGTGCTGTGGCAGGTGTGTTGATGAATTTTGAGGTACCGCTGCCATTTCTGGCACCGTCCTTTTATCAGTTGGATTTCTCTGAGATTCCAGCACTGATCGGTTCTTTTGCAATGGGACCTGTAGCAGGTATACTGATCGAACTGGTGAAGATTCTGGTACATCTGGTAACCAAGGGAACTATGACAGCAGGCGTTGGTGATGTGGCAAACTTCCTCTTTGGCTGTTCTTATGTAGTTCCAGCCGGACTGATTTATCGTTATCAGCATAAGAAGACAAGAACACACGCAGTGGCAGGTATGGCAGCAGGTGTAATTCTTACCACAGTGCTTGCATGCTTTGTAAACGCATTTGTACTTCTTCCGGCATACGGCAAGGCATTTGGAATGCCGGTACAGGCATTTATTGAAATGGGTGCAGCAGTACACAGCGGTGTAACCAACCTTCTTACTTTTGCAATTATGATTCTTGTACCATTCAATTTATTCAAATACACATTAACCTCAGTGATCGTGTTCTTTATTTATAAAAGAATCCGTGTGATTCTTCGCGGTGACTGATTCTCTGTTCCTTGGTGAGATCTAGAGCCTGTTTGAAAAATCATTCCCGCAATCTGCACGCCCCACTTTGCGGTATATTTTGCCCGAATTCGGTTGCCGTAGCCCGCTACGGCGCCCTTATCCGGACAAAATCTCCCACAAATTGTGACGCACATCTTGCAGAAAGCCTTTTTCAAACATGCTCTAGCGAGACCTCTGACCAGAACAGCAAGAACTGACGAAAAGAGGTTCCTATGGGAAAAATCAACAGCATTACCAAACAGACAGATAATCGTTATGTAAACCTTTATAATGTAAAAGCCACCAGTGTGCACAATACCCCGGTAAACTATTTTGTGTCTTCCCGTGCAAAAGATGTAGACAGCCTGAAAATGGTGACACATAAGAACAATCCGGACGGTGTGATCATTTATAGCATTTATGGCGAAAAACATGACAAAGTGGTGTTGATTCGCCAGTATCGTTATACATTAGGTGATTATATTTATGAATTTCCAGCTGGTCTGGTAGAGCCAGATGAGAATTACCATGAAGGCGCAATTCGTGAAATGTACGAGGAAACCGGACTGAAGCTTGATCCCATTCCGGTAGCAGAAGCTTACCAGAAGCCCTATTTCACTACTGTAGGAATGACAGACGAGTCTTGTGCGACTGTATATGGATATGCCAGCGGCGAAATCAGTTCCAAGGCACAGGAAGATACGGAAGAGATTGAAGTGATTCTGGCGGACCGCGAGGAAGTGAAGCGGATTCTGAAGGAAGAGAATGTAGCGATCATGACGGCATATATGCTGATGCATTTTCTGGAAGATAAGGAACCATTTGGATTTTTGAATAAGATCAGGTAAAACAAAATCCCCGAAATTTTCGGGGATTTTGTTATTCATAGTATTCAATATCCTGACCGGAAGTATCGGATGAGCTGTCTCTATTATCGGAACCGGTACCAGAGCCATCCTCTGTATAATCAAGGTCTCCGCTGTCTTCTGTTCCGTAGTCCTCTGAAGGATCCTCTGTATAATCAGGAATATCGGTATTATCGGTAGTGTCGCTTCCTGAACTGTCTTCGGAATCTTCTGTAGGATAAGTAATCTGACCACTGTCAGAGGAATCCGTATCTGAATTATCATAGCTGCCGTCTACCTGGCTGCTGTCATAAGAAGTATCGTTCTGGCTGCTATCGTAAGAACTGTCATAGTTGCTGTCCTGGCTGTAAATCGGAAATTCAGCCTGTTCAGCCTGTTCAGCTGCAGTTTCCGGTGCTTCTGTCAAAGTGGTCTTGGCTGTGGGAACACGGCTCTCCTTGGGAACCACTACGGAAATTCCAAACATAGCCATACTAAGCAGAACCGCTGTGGATGCGATATGGAATTCATCTTTGTATCTCATAAATATTACACCTCATAAGTATCTTTATTAACGGTTATTCAACAGATATCCCAATTATAACACATCCAGGAATGATTTTGTAAAAAATAAAAACAGTATGGTTAAGAATAGTTACAAAGTCTGGATAAAATAGTCAGTTTATGTTATATTATATAGGAAAAAAACAGTAACTTATTTATCTGCTTTTATAAGTTTTTTTGTGGAGGGAACGGATAAGAACAGATAGTATAAGAATATAATTTCTATTATAAGGAAGGTGAGCAATTGGAAAATTATACTAAGTACAAGCTGAAAAGCAGTGATGAGCTTGCATCAGTGCTGAACGGCAAGGACAACCTGTTTGTGATTGCCTGTAATAAGTGCTTTAAGGAATTTGAGACGGTTGAGGAACCGGATTGCGATGAATTCCTGAAGTTTGCAAAGGAGCAGGGAAAGACTGTCACAGGTAGTGCGAAAGTTGATTTCTTATGCAATAAAATGCACACAGAAAGAAAATTGCAGGATCTGCTTCCGGAAGGAACAGAGAATGTGGTAGTAATTTCCTGTGGTCTTGGTATTCAGACTGTTGCGGATCTGGCAGGTAAGCCGGTTGTTGCTGCAAGCAATACCCTTAACTACAGAGGTCATCATGGCATGGCACTTACCAAGAAGAGCTGTGATGCATGTGCACAGTGTTATCTGAATATTACCGGTGGTGTCTGTCCCATCGTTGACTGTTCCAAGAGTCTTGTGAATGGTCAGTGTGGAGGAGCAAAGAATGGAAAGTGCGAAGTAGATCCCAATAAGGACTGTGCATGGGAGAAAATTTACCAGAGACTGGCGAAACAGGGACGTCTGGAAGAATTCCTTAATCAGCCCGTACAGGTTCGTGATTTCTCCAAGGTTAATTTCAAGGTGATCAATGATTATGTGAAATCAATCAGAGAAAACAGACTGGATGGTTATTATGGTGGTGTTCATCCGTCAGAGCGCAAGGAATTCAGTGAGCACATTGCTCTTAAGAAGTTCCCGGATCCGAAGACGGTTGTAATTTCCATGTCTCAGCATCTGGGTGCTCCGGCGAATCCCATCGTTCAGGTTGGTGATACAGTAAAAGTCGGTCAGAAGATCGGCGAAGCTGCCGGATTCATCAGCGCTCCTGTACATTCCAGCGTAAGCGGAACAGTAGTTGCTGTTGAACCTCGTATGCACGGCACAAGAGGTAGTGAAGTGATGGCTGTTGTTATTGAATCGGATGGAAAAAATACTCTGCACGAATCCGTACAGCCACATGGAGACCTTGACAAGCTTACTCCGGATGAAATCATTGATATCATTCGTGAAGCAGGAATCGTTGGTATGGGTGGTGCAGGTTTCCCGACCTGTGTCAAGCTGAAACCGGCGAAACCAGTTGATACCATCCTTCTCAATGGATGCGAATGTGAACCGCTTTTGACAGCCGATCACAGAGTACTTCTTGAGTATGCAGATGATATTATTTTTGGTCTGCGAGCAGTTCTTAAGACAACCGGTGCCCAGAAGGGTATCATTGTTATTGAGGATAACAAGCAGGATGCCATTGAATTAATGCAGGAAAAAGTTGCCAATATCGGAGATATGGAAGTATTTGTTGCCAGAACCAAATACCCACAGGGCGCTGAGAAAACTCTGATCAAGCGTGTTATGGGCAGAATTGTTCCAAGCGGCGGTCTTCCGGCAGATGTTGGTGTTGTAGTAGATAATATCAGTACAGTAAAGGCAATTTCAGACGCAATCCAGACAGGAATGCCTCTGATTGAGCGTGTTGCCACTGTTACAGGCGAGAAGATCAAGAATCCTGGAAACTTTATCATCAAAATTGGTACAAGTGTAAGAGAGCTGATCGACTACTGCGGTGGATTTACAGATGAGGATGTTCTGGTTAAGATGGGTGGACCTATGATGGGATTCCCTCTGAATACACTGGATGTACCTATGATGAAAGGCTCCAACGGTATCATTGCAATTGATACAGATGAGACAAAAGAGCAGCCATGTATCAAATGCGGACGCTGTGTAGATGTCTGTCCGATGGAACTGTCTCCGCTGTATTTTGTAAAATATGCCAAAGACGAGAACTGGCAGGGCATGAAAGACATGAACGTTATGGATTGTGTTGAGTGCAGA